>Ga0181552_10002635_pt1 | contig 13035 bp, 14 predicted proteins | sample 011ome_18_FD_130583 | JGI IMG/M metagenome (GOLD analysis project Ga0181552, IMG submission 130583) | Coastal salt marsh microbial communities from the Groves Creek Marsh, Skidaway Island, Georgia - 011501BT metaG (megahit assembly) | ecosystem: Environmental > Aquatic > Marine > Intertidal...
ATGAACGCCAGTGACTCCTCAAGCTCATCCTCTGTCATGCGCTCGTTGATGCCGTCATAGAATGGCTTGCCGGATATCTTTTCTGCCAGCTTGGCGATGTGCATATGCGGCGGGTTCTCAAAAGAGCACACGGCAAACTTCCACTGCTGTTGCTGTGCGAGGTTTACCATTAACATATCAATAAATTCACTCTTCCCGGAACCGGGCATTCCAGTGACGATGGATAGCTGTCCTTCTGCTATTGTGAACAAGTCATCTACAGCAGGGAATCCGGTGGATGCCCCTCGGCCATGACCGCTGGTGTATATCTCTTTTACCGAGTCCTTGTAATCTGACGCGCCATACACACCGGACAGTGGCACAGGGGTAGGTCTTGCGAAGATCTCTTTGGTTTCATCAGCTCCCAGCTCCCTGACCGCGTCATTACCATCCTTGATGCCGTCAGGGAAGTTGACTCGCCAACATTTTGCTCGTCCAACGCGTCTAGCAATCTCTTCAGCCAGCGCCTCGCCAGCCTGATCATTGTCTGTCGCAAGGACAATCTTCTTACATTTCTCAATACGCTCACGCTCTTCCCATATATATGAAAACTTATTGTCCTCTTCGGGACTTACTCTCTTATTGCTCACCTTCGCAGGTGCTCCGTTGGGGCACGAAACGGCCCTAATTCCAACGCTAGCCAGCGCGATGACATCGCACTCGCCCTCAACGATTATTAGCTCATCCTGACCCTCTTCCAGCTCTGTCACGCCATAGAATGAACGAGCCGCTCCGTCACTAGTGAATGATTTTCCGGATATTGACCGCCATTTGATGGCGTCTGGGTTGTCTCTGTTGCCGTAAATAAACCCCACTGCGGGGCGCTCTTCACCCTGCATCCATTTTGTGCCAGTAGTCATGGGTGGAAAATTATCGAGAGAGGAAAGCTCTACCCCTCTGTTGCTGAAGAACTCTTTTATTAGATCCACGTTGTAATTTAGTTGCGTGGGTATTTTTGTGACCTTCTCCGGCTTCATATGTTCCTCGTAGAATTTTTTGCGCTTCACGCCGCCAGTAACGCCACAGTGATGACACAGGTAGACGGTACTGTCGTGATTCACGGTAATGGATAGTGTTTTTTCTCCTTTTTTCTTGCGATCCGGACTACATGCTGGACATGATGCCCTTGTGCTCTGATGGTACTGAAGCACAAAATCTTGCAAGTTATGCATAAGACGCTTGCTCCTTTGCCTTTTTTCTGATATTTACTTGGCATTACTAGAATAGTCCTAGACTAGAAGAGTCCTAGTTCTATGAGATTCCTAATTATTTATAGGAATCTCATAGGCTAGAAGAGTCCTAGGCCTAGGAATATCCTAGTAAGTACCACCCACTTCCCTTTTTGCCCCTTCGGGGGCCTTTTTTTTAGCCGCAATCAGCTAATTCCTCCACCACCATCTTGGCGACAATCTTCTGCTCCGCTTTTGATAGCAATAGCATCTCATCCAAGGCGTCCTGAAGGCCTCTCGGAAACTTGGCTATGTCACAATGCTCTAGGAAAGCATCAGAATGAAGATACTGGATGGCGTCTTGCTTTTCTTGCGGCCCCGCATAAACAAGATCTTTGATCGCCTGATGAATCACCCTGCTCATCACGGTTTTATAAATATCTGACACTTATTTCAGCTCGCGGATTCTCTTTATCCACGCCCCCCCAAAAAATATGTTTTTCTTTGACCGCACGATCATTCTTATAAACCTTACCCTGAAGGCAGTCGAGTATGAGTGACTCATCAAGATCTGGCCGTCTGCTAGCATAAAATATCGTGATCTCAACCGCCACATCTTTTTCAATCAACTCGCCAAGAGTCGGGCATTGCTCGGCAAAACTCTTCACATAGTCGAGCGCTTTTTTAGACTTGATCACCATCGAGCCGCCGCTCTTACTCCTGACAATTCTACGAGAATTAGCTTTACTACATGGCTCACCATGTATCGTGATGTTTATAATATCTATTGACATACAATAACCTCGTCAGTACGATTAGACAAAATACAAGAGGGTGGAGAAATGAGCAAGATGTCACGTTATGTTTATCGCCAGATTGAGCGGGGCGAATTACCAATGGAGTTAGAACAGGATGAGTATTCACATCGAAAAGAACGTACCAATTCCCCAACGATCTCGTTTGCCGGATATGCCGTTTCGAGACATGCAAGTCGGAGACTCCTTTCTCGCCCCAGTGCCCGTCAGCGACCAGAGGTTGATTGGAGCCTTGAGGCAGAGGGTTTCGAGATACCAACGAATGAATCCTGATCAGAAATTCAGTGTTATAAGAGACGGCGATCAGATGCGGGTATTTCGGATAGCATGAAAATCACGAACCACACAGCATTACCGGAGCCTGTATTTCAAGCGCTCACGCGAAGCGACTACACCAAGGGCAGTAGTAACAGATCCGTTACTCAGCTTATTGACTCGCCTCGTGTTCGTATTCTTCGCAAGGAGAATGATGATCACATAAGTGAAGATGCCGCCGATATGCTGTGGTCTGTTCTCGGCACTGCCGTCCACAAGATGTTTGAGGACAATGAGGTAGAGGGTCACATATCTGAAGAACGCCTGTATGCCGAGGTTGAAGACTGGGTCATTAGTGGTGCCATTGACGTTCAACGCGGCGAAGCAGACGGCAAGGTTACCGTGCTGGATTATAAATGCACCTCGGCGTGGTCTGTTATCTATGGCAAACCAGAGTGGGACAAGCAACTCAACTTCTACGCATGGCTTGTTGAGCACTGCAAAGACATCGAGGTTGGCAAGCTACAAATCGTTGCTGTGTTGCGCGATTGGCAACGAAAGAAGGCCGAGGTTGACAGCCAATATCCTCAAGCGCCAATCGTCATGGTTGATATCCCCTTGTGGTCTTTTGAGGAGCGAGACGCTTATGTCCGTGGGCGCGTCAAGATCCATCAAGATGCTGAGTTCCAGAGACTCACGGGCGAAGACCTCCCACCCTGTTCTAGCGAGGAGCGGTGGAAAAAAGAGGACTCATTTGCTGTAAAGAAGTCAGGAAACAAGCGGGCGCTTCGCGTGTTTGACAGCATGGAGCAGGCCGAAGAGTACATGAAGGACGGCATGGAGATCGAGGTTCGCAAGGGCAAGTGCGTCAGGTGCGAGGACAATTACTGCAAAGTTGCGGAGTTCTGCGATCAGTACGGAGGAGGTGATGCTTGAGAAAGATCCTGACTTTTATAGGAAGGTAGTAGGGATGATGCAGTCATCCCGCAACCCGCTAAAAATTGAGGTTGTTGGCAATGAGCTGATATTCACCCTCGGTGGCAAGCGGATAGGGGAGATGGGGACTGCGGAGTTTTACCGCATGTCTGTAAAAGAAATATGGTCACACTTAGGAGTAAACCATGAGCACCAAAAATACCTCGAAATCTGAACCGACCTACAAGTCGGTTTGGGACACGCTATCAATCGTTGATTGTTCCGAACACGTTCAGAGCAAGAACGGACTTTCATTCCTGTCTTGGGCTTGGGCGTGGGGCATCATGATGGAGCACTATCCAGAGGCGTCCTACTCGTTTTCTTCGCCCGTGCGAGACGAGATGGGAACCGTTGAGGTCTGGTGTACGGTTAAGATCGGCCCTCTTGAGCGGCGTATGTGGTTGCCAGTTATGGACTACAAGAACAACGCCATAAAGAGCCCCGACTATCGCAAGATTAGTGACACCCGAATGCGTTGCCTGACGAAGTGCCTTGCAATGTATGGGTTGGGGCACTACATCTACGCTGGCGAGGACATTCCGTCAAAATCCGAGGAGCCGGTAGAGCAGGCACCGCCAAAGGCCGCTGAAAAGCCTGCGACCAAGAAGGCCACGACAAAGAAAGAGAAGCCGATACAGACTTCTGAGCATAGCATTCCTGACGCGGAGTCTGCCGCGAACACGGTTAACTTTATGTGCGACACCGTTGATCAGTTCCATGCTGATTCAATGGAGTCTCTCGCAGGTTTTTGGAAAGAAAACAAGCAACTGATTGACTTGTTGGATGCTGGATTTCCAGAGCAATACGAGCGCCTAAAAGCGCATTTTACCCACACCAAGCAACAACTTCTCGAAGGAGATGCCGCATGAGTAAGTACCCTAAGTCCGAAGGGGCTATGTTCGCCAACAAGAAAAGCAACGAAAAGCAACCAGACTTTCGTGGCAAGGTTGGAATTACCAAGGATCAGATAAAGATGCTGATCGAGATGGGCAAGGCCGGACATGATGTAGTCCTTCAGTTGGCGGCATGGAATAGAAAGTCTCAGGCTGGACAGACCTATCTGTATGTCTCCGCAGAGGCTTACATGAAGGCCGAGGCCTCCACTCAGGATCTGGCCCGATTTGCACCAGACGATGACGACGACATCCCGTTCTGATGACGATTAGGAGCAAGCCAATGCTTGATTCCGCGAGGGATCAAGCCTGTGTCAACTGTGGTCAGGCTGACGGCACCGTTGTTGCCGCCCACTACACAGGGATGAGGGCGCCGTGGTTTGGCAAGGGGAAAGCGATAAAGGGGCATGACTTCTTTGTCGCAGACCTGTGCCATCGATGCCATAGCGCCTTTGACCAATACAAGCAATCGGCAAGAACTGACAGCGCAACCGAGTTCCAAAAGAAAATCGATTTAAGCGAACAGTTTTTGTTTCTTGTGTGTAAGACATTACTGAGAAGGGTTGACCAAGGAGTCATCCACATAAAAGGAATGAGGGAATGAATAAGCCGGCAGAAATGAACCCAATACTCGCCTACGAAAGAGCCCCCACTAGGGGGAAGGCAATCAAGGCGATGTGCTCACACTGCATGGGGTGTACCCGAGATTACGTGGAGGTTGGATTCCGTCAGAGCATCAGGGACTGCACCTCAACCGGCTGTCCGCTTTACCGTTACCGGCCCTTTCAAGCGAGGGCTCTTAACACCTTAAACGGAGATGAAGAGAATGCTAGTGCACATACCGCGTGAGAAGTCCCAGAAAATAATCAATCTGTTCCAGTTACTTTCTGGCGTTTTTCCTGAAGCTATGGCAGACCTTATTGAGACAAACAAGAGGGCGGCAGAAGGGATATCCATCGAGATAACGCCGATGAAGCTCAAGCGCACAAGGCCGCAGGAAAACTATTACCGCAAATACTGCGCCGAGTTTGCGAGGTTTTGCGGCATGACCCCTGATGAGATGCACGAAGAGATGCTGTGCGAGACCTTTGGGTCAACCGAACACGCCACTAAGTTTGGTATTAAAAGAAGGCCATCCAAGAGAAGTGGTGACGCCGGGCGAATCGACTACTCTGAACTTGTTGAGACGTTGTGTCGGGTGGCGGCAGAGATGGGCTACTACATACCCCCAGCTCATGGCGAAGTTGCATGAGAAGGGTCAGCGTTAATATTGAGCTAGATTCAGACAGCGCCGATATCTTGGTCAGATCTATCGAAAGCATGGTTGAGGTGATGGAAGATCTCGGCGTGAGCATTAAGCGGATCGAGAGACATCTGTTGGAAATATCAGAGATGTTGGGGGAAGAGCGTGTTGGTGAGGCTGAGTAAGCGGGACGCCCATGCCTCCAGACTGATGGGGGCCGACACCGTAAAACTTTGCGAGATGCAGGGGTTTGAGCCGAGACTAGAGAACGACAAGCAGTCCAGAGTTGAGGCCAACATCTACGGCTTCAAGGCAGAGTTTGCGGTTGCAAGGCTGTTCGACCTAGATCCTCCTACGGTTAACGTGTTAACAGATGGCGGTGCAGACCTGTGGTTCGATGAGGTGTCCATCGATGTTAAGTTTACCAACAGCAGTGGAGGCCCATTGATATTTGACAACATCGACAAATTTAAGGCCCAGTGCGCGGTTCTTGTCTACAAGACGGATGACGAAAACGTCATGCATATCGGCGGCTGGATGTCTAGAAAAGAGTTCTCAGAAACTGCCCGTAAGCACGACTTCGGATATGGCGAGAGGCTTGTTGTTGACAGTAAAAATCTTCGCCCCGTAGAAACCCTGTGGAGGAAGATGATGGTTACTAGGTATCAGTGAATAGGCTCCCCAGACCCCTCATAGACACAGGCAATATGAACGGCGGAGCACATCATTCCGATTTTGTTTACATCGGTTGAGCCAATGCTCTCAAACACGACCGCGCCGTTCTTGAGCTTGTAGATCAGAACCGCGTCGTCTATATGCTCCGAAAGATCGGAGTCTTCTGAGATCAAGTTAGTTATAAACGCCTCTAGCATAATGGCGATCTCTTGCCATGCTGTGGGCTTCTTCTTCATGGTAACAACTTTTGTCACGTTCTTGGCCTCACAGTTACACGGGCTATCTCACCATCTAACTTGTCATATGTAATGACTTTCGCCCCCCGCCTTGATACCCACCCCCCACGAGTCGCGTATGCGTCCCGCGAACTGAGGGTTGGATGGCGCTCCGAGATATATCCAGAATCTTCTACTACTTTCTCACTATGCAAGTGCCCTGAGTGCATGTATGTATAAGTGGATTTGCCCCACATTTCTCGAAATCTTGGCTCACTGCAAAACAGCTTGTGTAGTTGCTCCAACTTTACCTTGTGACCATGATGGAAGGCAAGCATGGTCTCGCCATGCAGGTAGGCGTAATACGGAAACTCGTTATCGATAACCTCTAGTCGCGGCTCATCAGCAAAAAGATGCTTGATGTACTTCCGTAGCCAAATGCTCCCGCTAATGTCATGGTTGCCCTCAGCGGAGACGACCACTACCCTGTTAAATTTCTTCAGCATCATCCTCACGGCTTCAGCCATAACCGACATGGCCAACTCAACTAGCTTGCCGTATCTTGAGTCCGCATCAAGCGGATGCGCGGAAATTGGCGTACTGGCCGACAAAATTCCGTCCCAATGCAAAAAATCGCCGAGCTGACAAAGCAGGCCGGTGCCGGACTTGGGGCTTGCTTGTATCATGTCATGAATAGAATTGAGAAAAACATCTCGGGCGATTTCAACACTCCAGTCTTCGCCGGTCTCGGCCTGCCACGCATACATCCCAAGGTGAAAATCCGTGATCGTTAGAAGTGAAAGAAGGTTTTCGTCTGCCTCTTTCGGGGGCTTGGTGGGCTTAAAGGACTTGATTCCCTCTAAAGCCTTGTCGAGACGCTCGCAAAGTATTTCAAACTGGCGCTGTTCATCGGTCTGAGACTTGACCCATTGACGGACTGGATTACCCATGTCGTCATAAAAAGTAGAGACGCCCTTTATCTTGTGGCCGTCAGGAACCGGGTGATTCCAGTCATGTTTTGGGCTATAGCCGCGTCTTTCTGCCTTTTCTTTGACCTCTTGCAGGGCATTCTTTAGGCTGTAGGTATTGTACCCACCCTCCTTTGAGGCTTTTCTTTGGGACATGCCCTCTATCACGATAAGCCTGACAGCGTCTCTTTGCCTTTCTGTTGAGCAAAATTGAAAAAGCGGATGCTCCATAATCAGCCCCCCATGCTGATGATTTACCTTAGAAGGTTGTTTGGAAAAACGGCAAATCCGCCTCTTCCCTAAGCCTGCTGACAACCTTTAGGTACTCGTTGATCTGGGCGTTTATGTCGTCAATCATATCGCGCTTCACGTCAGGATCTAGCTTTGAATTCATGACCTTACGCTTTTGATCTCTAGCCAAATCTAGCTTTCGCTTGACAGCATATACCGGATCTTTTAGGTTGAGCAAATGACGGCGTGACGCTATATATGCGTTTAGATCGTCTACATTGCCTTCCTTCTTGAGCCTGCTTACCGTGTTAACGACCGTTGATATTTCGTTGTACAACTCATAAGCGTCTTCACGCAGACCGGAGCCTTCTTTCTGGCCGAAGAACCTTCTCCATAATGGAAACTCAAACACGCTCTTTGACGGGGGAAGCGCGGCGTCCTCTCCCTGCACAGCCTCCGACTTCATCCCTCTGTCCACGAGGTTTAAGATGTATGCGCCTATAGTGCCCGTGTAACCAAACATGATGTGATCAACTTTCATTGGGCTTACATTAAGGCTCTCGCCGACAAACTTGCCAATCTCGGTTGTTCCGGCATCCCTCCGAAGGCCGCCCTCGATCTTCTGATCGATGTAGTACGGGACAATTTCTCTTCCTGTAAAGAAGTTGTGATTAAGGCTTGCCTCGACAATCGGCGCTACAGCTTGCGCTCCGAGCGGATTGATTTCCAGTGTAGAAACAATGCCTCGGGTGATCGTGTCCCTGACCTCGGGCGCAGTCTTGTCGCCTATGGTGGCGGCAAGAATGGTTTCTGGGATGGTCTTGAAGAGTAGGCCAACCTCGAACGGAATCGGTATCCTCACGGGAACGCCAGCCGATGTTGGTATTAGCCAGTTATTGTCCCTGACCTCTTCGCTCTGCTCCTTGTACTGATCATCATCGCTAACCAGCATGTAGTACAGGCCGGTGATTCCAGCAAGTAATAGTCCTCTGGTGGCGAACTTAAGCACAGCAGTCCCCTGTGGGTCTTTTACTGCTGAGTAGTTACCGCCAGCGGCGCGAACAAAGACATCCAGACCTTGGAATCTTGCGTTGAGGAATGGAATGGCCGCCGTGATAACTCTGGCTAGCGGGTGAGCACCCCTTCTGGAGAAGTTGATAATCTCCATGGCTTGGAATGCGGCCTCGGCCTCGTTGCCTGTTCTTGCCAGAACATCGTTGTACACAGCATTTCTTGTGGCCGCGTCTGATGCTGTCGTAGCATCGCCAAGCGCTCTCCAGAGGCTGGTGAACATGCCAAGCGGACCGCCTCGCTTTCCGTCAGGCCCGATGCCCCTTCTGCTTGACTCGTCAGCGAAGAACTTGACCACATTGTCCGGATCTCTTGAATAGTCGTACCCGCCAACAACACCGACCCTCTCGAGGCGCTCCATGCCATCCCCAAGCCCCTTGAGGCTGTCGAGAACTGGCACGAAGTTTGCGCCAGACGTGGTGAAGGTTGATAGCGTATCGCGCAACAAGTTGGCGACCATGAAGCCGGGGTCTCGGGTGATCGTTTCTCGCAAGACCATGCTGGGGAAGCCCAGCGTCTTGGTAAGGATGTCAGTGACGGCGCCCCCACCAAGAGTCTCCATAGAGCTGTAAATCAGGTTGTCATCAATCTGAAACTGAACAGGCCGTCCGTTAACCTTAAACTTTATGCCATCGGCTAGCTTTGGGCTTGTGGCTACCTGACGCGCCAGACCTAGAGACTGCATGTCGCGGGCAATTCTTTGTTGCGCCACGTTCCGCATGCCCATCTCGATGGCCGCGCTGAGGTTAAGTGAAACAGACTCGATCAAGCCGACATCGACAGCCCTCTCGCTTCCCTTGTACTGCTTAAAGCTAGAAAGCTGGGTCAGGTCACCGAAGACACCCTGAGCGACATTGGGTAAATTCTTGTCGCCCTGAGCCTGTCGGTAGAATGGGATGTAGGAAGATGCCTTCCACTGCTCGGCAGTCTCGTCATTAAGTATTCCGGTGGCCTTGAGGAAGTCAATGGTCTTATTGTTGTAGGCCATCCAAACGTCATGCCACTCCTTGACTGGGTTGTAGCCGTTAGCATCTGTGAGGGCGTCAACCTCCTGCAATATCTCGGCTCTTGTCTGGGCGTCAACTGGGTTCACTTTTCCTTGCGAGTCAAGATACTGTCCGCGCTGAACCATGGCATATGCTTGAGCAATCTTCCTGAGGTCTCCATCTTTTTTGTTGTAAATAAGAGACATGACCTCGATCAGGCCGCCATACTTCTTGCCGTTGTGGACAAAATCAACCACCTTGGTGAGGCCGTTTTGATACGCAGGAACGCCGTACTTTATCGCAGAAGCTAGGATTCCCCTTGATCGGTCAGCAAACAAGGCGGCGGCAATGGCGCTAGAGTCTGCCTCAAGCTCACGAAGCATCGGATTCTTCTGGTAATACTTCTCAAGGCCAGCGTATCGGTTGAGGGCGAACTGCTTGAAGCGAGTCAGCATCTCTCCGATTGGGCCGGTGTTGGTGGCCTCCATAAAGACTTTACCGTTCGCCTGTTCCCGGTCTGGTCCTGTTGTTAACTTTTTAACAGCAGGGCTTTCTGGTGGGGCATCGTACAGTTCTTCGTCTGGAGTTAGTGCGGCCTCTGGATTTTGCCCAATGTATTGAGCCTCTGGAGAGGCCTTGACGCTGAATCGGGGTGGCCCTTGAGTCTTGTTAATTGACTCTAGGTTCTCTCGGACAACATTTTGTATAGCCGCGCTATCGGCTGGGCTTCTTAAAGCCCTGTCTTGGAGTTCTTCTGCTTCCTGAATAGCGCCACCAAGCTGTCCATCGCGCTGTTCAACTCCTTGTCCGACATCTGTGCCTGATCGAACTCGTCCTGCTCTTCGCTCTGCGCGGCTCCGAACCCGATCCTTGGCTCGCTTGATGTCTCTTGGATTGATTCCGAGTTTTGTAAGGTATTTCTCTGTTGAGGTCGCATAGTCTTGCCTAACGTGTCGTAGATTTACACCAAGTGATTTGTATAGATCTTGCTCAGGATACCATATCAGCGCTTGGAATGCCGCAGGTTCAATGGATACGCCGGTGGCTTTTTCAAACTTCTCTATCGCTCTGTATGTGATGTCTCTAAGCTGATTCCTATGTGTGCCGCTCATTGGGGCATCATTTGTCCCATCCAAGAGTTTGATCAGGTTTTCAGCCGCAAGCGTCTTCTCGCTCTTTTCTCGCTTTCCTGACTTGTATTCATCCTTATACTTGCTGTAGTCGCTTTCATGCTGTCGCTTGATCTCTCTAGCTTGACGCTCGATGGCGTCCTTGAGCACTCGCTTCCTCCCGACGGCGGTTGCAAGCCGCTTGTAGGCGTCATCCAGCTTGGTCTTTGATGTGCCGGTCAGCGTTCCTGCTAAACGCCCCATTGTACGCATGAACCACATGTCCATCGTTACGGGGCTAAAATCGCCTCTCAGGTTGGTGTAAAATCCGTTTCCGATCTTGGGCCCGAATATCGCTGAACCATAGACTGTATTTTCTGCAAGCTCACCAGTGTTCGCTTTCTTTCCCAGTAGTTTTGGCGTGATCGCATTCAAGTCTTTAACGAGAAACTCTGTACGCAAAAACTCCTCAATTTCTACGGGAGACATCCGCTCAAGCAACTTGTTGGCCTTGACGAAGTTGGCTTCCATCGACTTCTTTTTGTCGCCCTTGCCCTCGACTTTGAACTTGCCATTTTTCTTGTAGTAATTATACGACTGCTCGGCCAAAGCAAGATTGTCTGGAACTGCTAAGTTCTGAGATGTTATAGCCAAAGACATCAAGAATGCGGCGCGAGAACCTGCATCTTTTTTGATCTCTGGGTGCTTGATAGCAAGCATTTCGATAGTCTTTTCGATGGTTTCGTTGTACCACTCTACGGCGCTCTCTTGGTTTTCGTACTCAAAGATAGCCTCACGAGCAAGGTCATCTGCAATGGCTTCTCGGTCTTCCTCTCTGGCGATATTGCGCGAGGTGCCCCCGAGGCGCTCCAGCGTTCTTCGCTGTAAATATCCTGCGACAGCCTTTTTCCCCTTTAGCTTTGGGGGTTGCTCTACGCCAGACACAACATCAATGATATCAACGGGTGCGGCGGCGGGAGAGCGATCAAAAAGTACCTCCTCATCTTCCAGCGCGTCCACAGTATTTGCGTTCTTTGCCAAGACTAGGGGGCCAATCTGTATTACCTCGTCTGCGGAAGCTACCCGTTTAGATATGTCATTTCGGTCGTAAAAATAGCTGTGCCGGAATGGGTCCATGCCGACCTGCGTCCAAGCCGGATCTGAAAGCGCTTCATCCGCCGCCTTCTTTGCGGCCTGCCTAGACATGGGGGACCACTTCCCTCTTACCGTGGCTATAGTCCCCTTTGGCTTGCCAGCCGCCATGCTTAGGGCGGCCTTTTCGACAACTCCGAATGTGGCATCTGTTACCGCGCCAACGGACTCATATCCGACAACGGGGCCAGCCTGAAAGCTCGCTCCCTTCGGACGGTGAACGGAGACAACCCATGTTCCGTGATTTGTATAGGAGGGGATGTCCAGCCTTAACTGGGCTTCCTCGCCCCGCTTCATTTCCTGAGAAGGCACCCCGTATTTCGCCGCCTTCTCCGGTGACTGCCCTCGACCAGTTGAAAGGGCCGCCTTGGCGTCTGAAGGGGACGCTGGGTCTGGCACGGATTCATATGGCGTAACCGGCTTTAGTCTTTCTACAAGCTCGAAGTATTCTTGTTTTGTGATCTCTCCAGCTTGAAGCCTTTGAGCCGCCTCCGTCATCTCCGGTATGCGCTGAGTGACATCGGCTGGGATGCGGTCCTCCAGCTCGCCCTCTTCAACAACAACGGGTTGATCAGAGAATTTCTGCTCTCTTTTCTCTCCCTCTTCTCCCACATACGCACCGGCAACAATCCCCCTCTCAGGGACTTGCCCAGCAAGGCGCTCTGTCCTGTACAGGGTGCGGACCTCTCCTCGCTCTCTGGCCCCAATTTCCCCAGTCTCAAGGCGGCGCAGGAAGTCGCTGAAGTTGGCGGCTTCGGTGCCACGAGTAAAGCCAATCATGCCCTTAAAGAAATCCATGATCCGGCGCATGATTGTTCTTGGCCTACCGCCAATCTTGACGGCGTTGCCTCGATCATCAATCAGCCTGTTTTGAAAGCCATACTTAATAAGTTCGGCAACGGCCTCTTCGGCCTGAATTACGGGGCTTTGCTCGTAATACATCCGAGCCGCATACTGGGTAAAGGACTCTCCCGGCTCATATCCGGGGGCGCCTGACGGCGAGTATCGTCTGGATGCTCGCTCAAGAAGCTCTAGCTCCTCCTGAGTTATCAGGTCTAGCGCCCTAAGTGCATGAACAACCTCATGATTGAATGTTGCCAAGATCGCCCTTTCTAGCTCTGCATCGGTGGCGTCAGGGCCAACCTCCTCGAGGATTGTGTCGAAGCTAACTTGCAGGACTTGAGCTGGCGGGGAGTACATCCCCCGACTTTCTTTCTCTGTGTCAAAGTCAAGGTTTCC
>Ga0181552_10002641_pt1 | contig 13004 bp, 18 predicted proteins | sample 011ome_18_FD_130583 | JGI IMG/M metagenome (GOLD analysis project Ga0181552, IMG submission 130583) | Coastal salt marsh microbial communities from the Groves Creek Marsh, Skidaway Island, Georgia - 011501BT metaG (megahit assembly) | ecosystem: Environmental > Aquatic > Marine > Intertidal...
ATGTTCGATTAGACGCTTTGAAAGTCCGTATGGATCAGTAGGTGGATCTCCTCGCAACGCTGCACCACTGGAAAAGTAAAGTATCCTCCCTTTGAATGCGCGAGCAACACTCTCAAACATTAAGATATTTTTGTAAAACACTTCCCCATTATCAGGCTTCAACCGACTTCCACCGATAACTGCACAGTGGATGACTACATCATACTCATGCTCTTGGAAGTACTTCTCAACTGCTCCTAGGTCTGTAAGATCGAGTTCTTGACGAGTGACACCCACCCAATCCGTATCTCGAAGTAAATTCTTACCGATGAAACCACCTGCACCGAGGACACACACCTTCATTTGGGTTAAAGAGTTGCCCAGTCTTTAAATTATATGGAACAGAGTCAATTCGCTCCAGACATTGCCAAGATTAATCATAACGCCGGATTTTTCTCTTGTTGTAGTGTTCGCCTAGGTTCAATCGTTCATTATTTCAACAACGAGAAAAAACTGCCAAAGTATGTGGATAGCTCCACACAATTTAGATGGTACAAAGAACTAAACACCGATGTGACATTCCAATATTTCAAACACTATAACGAAATGGATCAAGTGATCGAACATAAGAGTGACGTCGATTTTCATGATACGAAGCAATTTAGTTTTTACAAAGATCTCGACTTTGAGAAGATCAATCCAATCATTGAAAAGTATTTCTCACCTTCAAAGATTGTCCAAACTAAAATTGATGCAATCATCGAGAAGTACGACATAGATTTTGAGAATACCTGTACTCTCTTCCACAGAGGTCTCGATAAAGCGACAGAAACTGAGATCTGTAGCTATGAAGATAAGCTTGAGAAAGCTAAAGAACTCTTGAAGGAAAATCCGAACATTCGTTTCCTCATTCAAAGTGATGAAACTGGTTTTATAGATAAAGCTCGAGAGACATTTCCGGACAACTCGTTTTATTGTAAAGATGAAATCTTTCATATGGAACACGATACTAAGACACTTGTTGATCACAAGTTTAGAGAAAATCCAGAAGACAGAGCTCAAAATTTATTGGCTGTCCTTATGATCATGTCCAAGTGTAAACATGTCATTGTAAGTTCTGGAAATTGTGATCTATGGACCATACTTTTCCGTGGAAACGCCACAAATGTAACACAATTCTTTAAGAATGAATGGGTTAAAAGCGACTAAACACTTATGTTCATATGAGAACTTTCACAGATGAAAGAGGTGAGATCATATTTAATGTGGATAAACCTCCATTTGAAATAAAACAATGCTTTTCGAGTATCAACAAGAAGAATGTTCTTCGTGGACTCCACTGCAGTCCATATCCAAAATTCATCACTGTAAATCAAGGAAAAATCTTTGATGTCGTGGTACAACCTGACGGTTCATATGATGCGTATATTCTCAAGGCTGGCGATTCCCTTCTCGTCGAAGCTAATTGTGCACATGGATACTTTTGCTACGAAGAGAGTGAAGTGTTATATTTCCTGGGGAACACCTATGATCCGACACTCGAAAAAAATTACATCTGGAATGACCCTATATTGGGTATTGAGTGGCCACAAGAAACCAAACATGCAATTGTATCTAAAAAGGATCTCTCCAATAAAACATTTGTAGAAATCGATACGGTCATCCTTGGATCGAATGGATACATAGGTAAACATCTCCTAAGACACATTCCAAAAAGTATGGGTCTTGATACTCGATTAGAAAACATAGATGAATTGAAAAAATATCTCAAAATACTCAAACCTAAAAACATCATATCTGCTGCGGGAATCTCTGGAAAACCTACCATAGATTGGTGTGAAACCCATAAAGATGAAACGATTTTTACGAATGTGACGTGTCAGTTACAACTCATACACCTCTGTAAAGAGTTGGGTGTACACCTCACAATCATAGGCTCTGGGGCAGTGTATAACGGTAATAAACTCTTCACAGAAGAAGATGAACCGACATTTAAAGGTACTTTTTACTCAAGAGCTCGTGTCGTTCTAGAAGATATCATTCGAAGCACATACATCCAAGATGTCTTGTATTTGAGAGTTTTGTATCCAATCACAGGTGACGGAGATCATAGGTGTTTTATGGAAAAACTAAAGACTCGGAGATCTAATATCCACGATACGAAGGTTACTGTATCGGTATTACCATCTCTTCTCCCCAAATTACCCCCACTCTTAGATCAGAAAGTCACGGGTATATTGAACTTTGTCAATGATGATGTCATCTCTTTGTCCGAACTTTTACAAAAAGAAAATATCGAACACATGGTGAGTTCCGAAAAATCGAATCGAGGTATGTGTTGTCTCGACACGACTAAACTCAAGAAGTTTATAGATGTTGAGAGTGTTATAGCCTTAAAGAAATTAGCATAACTATTGACATAATGACCAAGAAAGTCTGGTATGCTCCAAACCGCTTCGAATCGTATGGTGAAGAGGAAATCAAGGCTGTCGAGAACTGTCTTCGCGACGGCTGGCTCGCTGGCTTTGGTGATCGTACTGTTGAGTTTGAGAAGAGAGTCGCCAAACTCTTCGGAAAGAAGCACGGCCTCTTTGTAAACTCTGGAAGTAGTGCGATTCTCCTCGGTCTTTGTGCCCTCGATCTCCCCAAAGGTTCCGAGGTTGTCACCCCCGCTTGTGGATTTGCCACAACTGTCGCCCCTCTCATGCAGTTAGGTCTCAAACCCGTGTTCTGTGATGTAGGTCTCACCACCTATGTACCCACCGTTGAGCATCTCAAGAAAGTTGTGACACCCGAGACAAAGTGCCTCCTCCTCCCAAACCTTATTGGGAATGTCCCCGATTGGAAAGCGATTCGCAAGGCTTTCCCCGACCTGATCCTTTTCGAGGATTCTGCCGATACCATCACTCGTACAGATTGTACAGATATCAGCACAACGAGCTTTTACGCGAGTCATGTTATTACCGCTGGTGGTGTAGGTGGTATGGTTATGTTTAACAAAGAGAAGCATCTCAAAAGGGCCCTGATGTTTAGGGATTGGGGTCGCATCGGTGATAACATCGAAGAGCCCAGCGAACGCTTCAATCACTCGGTAGATGGCATTCCCTATGATTGGAAATTCCTCTATGGCGTCGCTGGGTACCATCTCAAGGCTTGTGAAATGAATGCCGCCTTTGGCCTCGTACAACTCGATAAGTTGGATGGTTTCCTCAAGAAAAGGCGTCAGAACGTGGAGAGGTACTTGGACAATCTCAAGGATTGCCCCTATTACACCCTCCCAGATGATTCAGTGGCACCCAACTGGCTTGCTATTCCCCTCCAATGTCCAGATCGTCTTCAACTCCTAAAGTATCTCGAAAAGAACGGTGTTCAGACACGCGTCACCTTTGCTGGAAACATTACGAGGCACCCAGCCTTTAGGGAGTATCTCGATGAGTTTGAAACTGCTGATAAGATCATGAAAGATGGTTTTCTTCTTGGAGCTCACCATGGTATGACTATCGATGATGTTGATCGTGTGTGTAATCTACTTAAAAAATTTGCCGACCATAAGTTAAACGGGAAATGTATTCTAATGTGATGGTCACTGGTGGATGCGGTTTTATCGCATCTAATTTCCTGAATATCATGAAAAAGAGATATCCCGAAACTCATTTCGTCAATATCGATAAACTTGATTACTGTTCAAATGTTCAAAATGTAGAACCCGGGGTTGCCACATTTGTGAAGGGTAACGTGGGTGATGCCGACCTCATGGAACATCTAATCAAACAATACAAGTTCGACGCCGTCTTTCATTTCGCAGCCCAGAGTCATGTCGATAACTCTTTTGAAAATGCTATTTCATTCACCATGGACAATACACACGCGACCCACGTACTCATAGAAGCGTGTCGTCAGTTTATCCCCAATGTCGAATTTATTCACTTCAGTACAGACGAAGTGTATGGTGAATCGAAGACAGATGTTCCTTTTACAGAAGAGGAGGGTGTGCTTCGACCCACCAATCCTTATTCAGCTTCTAAGGCGGCTGCTGAAATGATTATTCGTTCGTATATCGAATCCTTTGGTATGAACATCAAAGTGATTCGCTGCAATAACGTCTATGGTCCCAATCAGTATCCCGAAAAACTCATTCCAAAGTTTAAGAGATTTCTGAGGGAGGGTAAAAAATGCACCATCCATGGTTCTAGATGTGCGACAATTAAACGAGCATTCATGCATGTCGAAGACGTTGTTGATGCAGTGGAAGTTGTGTGGAAGGGGGGTAGTCCAGGTGAAGTATATAACATCGCATCTGATGATGAACTCACTGTCATGGAAGTGACAAAGCTCATCATCGAGACCATCAAGGGAACTACCGACTATGATAAATGGATTAGGTACATCGATGATCGACCATTCAATGATCAGAGGTATTACATCTGCGCCAATAAGTTGAAGAGTCTTGGATGGAAGCAAAAGAAGACAAGAGAAGATTTGAAAAAGTTTTTGAGTGTTTAAAGAAAAGATCAATCGTATACACATAATGACATACTACCTTCCCGAATCCGTGGGATGGGGCAATGTCGCTCTATGTATATCTGACCTCGTACACAGAAGTCCTAGACCGCGTGTATTTAAGAACCTAAATGACGTCGATCGTGGTGTAGAGTTTTCAGGTTTTGAAGTGACTGACGATCCCAATGAAGAACGATTTGAACCTAGATGTATTGTAAATCCACAATACTACCACCTCGTTCATTCAAATCTCATCCAAATCATAAAACCCAACAAGGACCTCGAAGAACTCATCAAAAAGTATGATCACGGTCTTACCCATGGAATACATATAAGACGTGGTGCATGCTCCAAAGATTCTGCAGAAATCGGATGCCACGGCCTAGATGAAAATGGAAATATCAAACCCGCTTACTTTGCTAAAGATAGTGCATTGAACAAGTTTGTTGAAATTGTTCAAAACACGGATGCTAAATTTTTTCTGGCGAGTGACAGTCAGGAAATAAAGAAGATGTTCAAGGAACGCTTTCCAGATAAGATTGTTACCCTTGATCACGAAATCACTTTGACATACGATTGTGACTTTCTAAAAAACCACGGAATATCAAAGGAAGTGCGTTATGCGGCGTACCTCGATTGGTTTTTACTCACCAAATGTAGAGAACTCTATATCACAGCCGGTAATCAAGATATGAGTGATCTTTCAACTTTCGGATATAGTGCCGGTGCCTATGGGCGGTGCAACATTCACTTTGTGTTCAACTAAAAGTTTAAAATGTTTAGGTGATACTCAGGGTCGTCATCGACGATATAGTTTATGTTCTTGATGTCAACCCTTTTTCCATATAACTCGTAAAACTTTTCATCAACCTTCTTCTTCCTCTCTAAGAATGTTTCAAAGTCTTTCAGAAGTGTATTGAAGTTTATCTTGGGTAAAGATTCGTAACTTTGTACATATGCCACCCAATTACTCGTCTTTCGTGTATCATGATCCAGTGTCGTGAATTTTTCGATTTGGGATGTCTGATGACATATAGGAACATTCAAGATAGGTTTACCCTGTGCCATCATGAAGCCATGCCAGATGATGTCTATGGCTTGTTCAACATTAAGATTCGTCATGAACTTCAAAGCACACTCCAAAGAAAACCAAGCACCTTCACATCCACCGTTATTAGGTAGTTTGTAGACAGCCCCCTTTTGTGGTTTGAGATCAAAAAAATGGGAAGTTCCCATGTTTATAAAACCATTCGCTGAAACTTCATCTGGGATACTCTCGAATATTTCAACCCAGTCTTTGTGAAATACAACGTCGTCGTCGATAAGTAGTGCAGATTCAATGCGTTCATCTATCATCTGTTTGAGCATGAAGAGGGTCTTAACCAGATTACTTGTAAGTTTCGTACCATAAGGAAGTTTCAATTTTGTGTTGAACCATTCTACAAATGGGTGATCATGGTTGTAATCCTCGAACCAACGAATATCCTCGATGGGAACACGCTCCTTTAGATGTTGAACTAGAAATACCTTTCGCTCAGGTGAAAGATTTGGACAATGCCTTACGAATAGAACTTTAGGTACTTTCATCTACAGGGTAGGTCAATATTTTCTCTAAGTAATATAATAAGACAATGTCTCGTTTTGGGGCAATGCGTTCGATGGCTGGTCAGATGGGTGGTTCCATGTATGGAGCTGGGGCTCGTGCGGGTACCGCCATGCAGGGCACAGCCGCGTACCAGAGTGCTGCCAAAACGGCAGGTCAGAAGGTTGAATTAGATATCAACTGGGGTACCATAGGTATTATCCTCTTCCTCGGTTTCTTCTATATGGTCATCGCCTCCCTAGGCATCGACACATTCTCAAAGTGTGATGAGCTACAGGGTAAGGCTGTTCAAGAGAACCTAAACAAATGGCTCATTGCCACACTCGCGATCGCTCTCGCGATTCCATTCACTCTCTTTGTCACCAAGATTGCTGGAACAAAGAAGCTCGGTGCGTTCACTCTCATCTATGCGATCATGGGTCTCATCGGTAGCGCTGCAACCCTAAACTGGGTTCGTAACTGTGAGGTCGCCAAGAAGGATCAATCTAAGTTGGTCTATAGTGGCCTCAACGTGGCGTCTTTCTCATGTGTGCTGCTCATCTCTCTATTTTTATTCGTGAGCAAGGGTAAGAAGGCATGAAGCCCATTGCCTATAACGTCTACGTCCTCATGATGTTCTTGGCCTACGTGATGCGTAGAGCAGGGACATTTTCGATGGATGAAAAAGTTAAAATGATAGAATTTTTAAGTTACATGGCACTCAACCCCAACTCTAGAATAGAGGAACGTGGGGGTGCAGAGATTCGGTTAAGAGAAGCGATGCGATGCCAACCATCGCAAGTCGACCATTTACTAGCTCTGTCTCAGGCTTCCAAAAGCCTTGTACATAACCTTCATCCTTAGAGTTCGCCGCTGTTCCGAGAAACGCCAAACTGGCAACAGCGACAGAAAGACCGATGTTATCATGGAACTGGGTACTGATGGAGTTACCAGTCATGATCTCATCAATCACGGCAGAGGTAAAACCAATCATCGCAGCACGACCATTTACACGCTCGGCTACAGAAAGGAAATCATTGGGGCGCTCAATTGGAGTGAGCTTAGGTGGCCTAACAGCAGAAGAAGACGTAGTCTTCTTCGCAATCTTATTGGGTGTGAGGGAAGGCTTAGCGGACGCACGAATGAGAAGGCTCATTACTGATTTACTTGGGATCTTTTTCCTTAAGTAAGATCTTGTTCAGAATGTACAGCTGGACAATTATACCAGTTGACGTGTACACAGTTGTCATGTTAAGACCATATCTCCTGTACTGATGTACAAACCATAATAGACTTGAAATGAGACCCAATAGTATTACACTCTTTCGTTCGACATCGATCTTATCAGAATGCTCTATATCTCTGTACATCAGGACGAATCCGATTCCAAACGCGATACTCGCTATAATGTCGTTTGTATCCATCATTTATTATGTGCACACATAATAAAATGGAAACCCTGTTGCAGAAATTCGCTGGTAAAATTGATGCCCAAAGCCTCGTCAAGACTGTTGAAGAACTCAAGATGGAATACATCGACGATGGTCTCACCAAGGAGGATATTCCCCCAATTCTTGGTCGCCTCATGATGGAGTCCATGAAGTTTAAGAAACTCCCTGGTCCCCAGAAGAAGAAACTTGTCATCGGTGTACTCAACCATTTTATCGAACAGATTGATGATGGTGAGAAGGATTCTGAATTTGAAATTGTTCTCAAGAGTATCGTGCCACCTATGGTTGATAGCTTTGCTGCTATGCTGAAAACAAAACAAGCTGTCGCCAAGTGCCTTCCCTGTCTCGCTTAAGGACTAGCCACGTACTCATAATAGAATGCGATTTCCTTCATTGGAGGTTATGATTCGCTATGGGATATATACAGTGAAGGAACTCGAACGTTTCGCCAAAGGACTTACCCCAAAAAGAAATATTAACATCCTAAGTGAGTGTACAAAATGTGATTTTGTATACGACGGACAAATGTGCTTGAATTGCCACCCATGAAATACTGTCAGGTGACGAGCTATATGTCCAAAGGACCGGTCGTCATCAGCAATAATCATATGTGTGCAGAGAGGCAACTCATACGACGTCTTTACCGAGAATGTATGAAGAAGGGCTATAAACCCCATCAATTTACGGAATGGCTCCATCGGAAACATGGTGGAATGGTCATTGAACGCAAAACTGTATACGGAGATGCGGTGTCATTACCTTGTGTCCTATGTAGGAAAGCTCTGGAGAAGCTAAATATTTGTTGGGCAGCACACGATGGTGAACAGTGGGTTCACAGTAAAAAATCGGAACATATTCCACCTTCATTACCAACCGCTAAACAGAAAAGAAATCTAGGTTTTGGGAGTAATAATCAGACCCAAAGCTGATTCTAGATTGTTGTGACTCCTCTTAAGTGGTTTTGTTCGCTTGAGTTTTAGTGCGTTGTTATTTGAACTCGAATTCTTTATTTCATCCATCTTTTTTGTGTTTGAAATAATGGGTATTAAATTGTTTACAGCTGGACACACGTTCACATCTTTTGGTTTTTCCAAGTCAACTGTATTATTCTTTCTGAACTCTTCTATGGTTAGGTCACCACCAAACTCTTTGAGACTAAACCTGTATGGAGCAGGTTTTATGGACCCAATTTGATTGTACATCTTCTTTCGCATCATCACGATGTTCCCACAAATGAGACCACCTCGACTGAGACCATACTTTTCTAATGCATAAGATTTCATACAACTCCACGAACAAAAGTTACCAGTTGTATGAAATGTGTTTCTTCTATCGTCATGTTTGACGGGTAATTTTAAGGGTGTTTCAGTGAAATCGTGACAACACCACCAACACCACATACTTTAAAAAAATGTCTAAGTCTTTAAGCCTTTCAAAGTAAACCAGACAGGGCGTCTAAATCCTCCTGAGTAATACCCTTTTCCTCAACTTTCTTCTTTATTTCGGGATCTTCTTCAACATCATCTTCCTCCTCTTCAGGAGTGGGGCCAGCGGAAGGACCCGCTTCACCTTTGTACATCTCCCTCATCCTGAAGATGAAGAAAAGAGCAACAAGTACAGCTACCACTGTGAGGATAGTTATGGTTCTATTCTTCATTATAGTTTAACTCTACATTTTAATTAACGACGTCGGCGACCACCTCCACCTCCACTCATCATCATCATCATAAGTAATAAGCAACAGCATAAAACGACAGCTCCACCAACACCGATCGCAATCTTAGTATTTTGGGGCATACCCCCGGGTTTCACTAAAGCACCCCCAGCCGCGGGAGCAGGAGACCCAGAAGGGGTGGGGGAAGCCGCGGGAGCTTTCTTAGATGCAGGTGCGGGTGCGGGCGTCTTCTTCTTGGCAGCAGCGTCCCTCTTTTTCTTGGCAGCAGCGTCCCTCTTTTTCTTGGCAGCAGCGTCCCTCTTTTTCTTGGCAGCAGCGTCCCTCTTCTTCTTGGCAGCAGCAGCAGCGGCGGCGGCGGCTTCACGCTTTTCACGATCACGCTTATTTTGTTCGGCCTCAAAGTTAATATTACACCCCTGTGTCGCCTTTACACCCGCGAACGACTTCACATTATCTAATTTCATAACCTGGTTACAAATAGCAGTTTTGTTCGCACAAGCTGGAACATTAGAAAGGGGTTTATACACATCACCAGAACATATTCCCGGTACAATACAATCTGCATTACCAAACAAACCTGTGGCAGATTTCAATCCAGCATCCTCAAAAGATTTAATACCAGCATTCACCTCATTACATCCAGCCCAAGATGGATTTGCTTTACAATCACGTAAAAAGGTGGAACCGGCAACATTCAAACATTTACATTTGGGATCCTTTCTTCCCTCCGAAGTTACACAATATTCACGAGCTTTTTGATTCGCTGTAGCTTCATTGATTCGCTTAGATACTAAGTCGAAACAAGTCTCATTACCAATCTTCTTAGCGAGGTTTTCCTTTCTGAGACAGTACCCCGTTCCGGTGCCACCTCTTCGGAATGTGCCACCAAAGAGAAGTTGATCTTTGATAGTTTTCCTAACGTTGCTAGAATCAGTGGCTCCAGCTGAATTAACATGTGAACTGTTTCCATTTATTAAACTATGGACAATCGAATCAGGAACAGAGCACCTGAATCCAAAATTAGCACCCGGGAAAGTTGAACCAGCACTGGTGTACAAGTAAGATTCGCCGATATTTTTACATGGGTGATGCCCTTGTCCATTACTGGTCCAGCGTACGTAGTCATTACTGTTTCCTATTGTGGTTTCGAGTCCACGATCACTCTTCACCTTGACATTCACACAGTGGAACCTTTTACGGCGACGACTTCCCTTGTGTGCACGATAAATTGCACGAGATCCGTCAACATTTCCACTACCGGAACCACAATTTCCATCTCCCGTATCAGCGTTTCTATGTCCAGCTGGTTCATACCATCCTGATGCGTAAACATACATCTTGAAATATAGAAATATTTTTTCTGAAGATATATTAGATGTCGGTACTCTACCTATTTTTAGGTATCCTGATATTTTGGCTGATACTCAAAGTAAGACGACGTGAAGTCATTCAGAAAAAAGTATTCTCGAAACAAGATTGTGATCATGTCATTAAAATTGCGAGTAAGTACGAGTTTAATAATGATCGCTTAGACACTATTGATCATCGCCCCGAACACCAAATTGATATATACACCGACGATGAAGTCAAAAATAAAGAACTCTACGACTTGTCTATGGATCTATACCGGAAACACTTACCAAATCACGACCACCTTGAACTCGGATACATTTTCTTGAGACGTTATAACACCAAAGATCGTACGGGAGTTCCCATCCACTTCGATGACTCTACAGTTACTATGAGTGTCTTATTGTCGAACACACAGGATTTCAAAGGAGGAAAATTGTACGTCTTCGATGAAAAAACATCTAAAAAATTTGATAAAGACGGACTAGATTTTATGGACAGTAGGGCACGTGGAAATTATATGGATGGAACGCAATTACCTGTAATGAAGTATGAACAAGGGGACATGGTTATGTTCAAAGGTGGTAAACTCTTCCACGGAATTACTCCTGTAACGGGTGGAGAGAGATTTATCTTATCTTATTTCTTCGATTAAAGTATGTATCTCCTCATTTTGGTACTCCTGATACTCTTGTACCATTTCATACGACAGGAACATTACAAGGTTCACCCATTTGGATATCCGTTTTTAGTCGAAAAAAAAAATTTCGAACAAATTGAGAGATGTATAGATATGAGTACTCATCTTCTGAAACATCCTTCAATGGTTGAGGGGCAAGGATTCTCTATATACTTTGATGAAGCCGATGATCTGGAATTGAAGTTTGCAGGTCGTGATTTAAAATGTGTATATGATATTTTTAAAAGGGTGAGAGAACCGAAGACAAATTCATATGTATGTAATGTTATGGTCGTTCCGTTGTGTAATAATAAATCTGATAAAGAGATATCAGTCGGAGGTCATTATGATGGAAGTATAGAAGAAACAGACTTCTTTGGTAAGTACTATATGCCTCTATGCACTACAGTTTTGTACCTACAGACACCGAAGAATTTTACAGGTGGTGAACTTTTTTTGAAGAAGTACTATGATGATAAAACTTATGCACACATAAGACCTGTGGTTGGAAAATACGTTCGTTTTAGAGGTGATATGTACCACGGTGTTCATAAGATGTACAGTGATGAAAGTACATCCCGATTGAGTATCGTTTTTGAACAGTATATCATTCCCAAAACAAAAGATAAGTTCGTAGTTCAGGACATTTTTACCGAATCGGAGTATGATGAAACGACTGGTGAAATGAATTATCGGTAAACATTTCCAGCAAGCGTCACACGTGGATCATCTGAAGTTTGTTCATCGACACTATGTAATAGGAATGGTGGGAAGAAAATTACTTCACCTTGAGAAATATTGAGTTCTACCCGTGGTTTAAATTCTGGTCTACACCCTGAAAACTCTTCGTACATATGGGGTGCCGGTGATGGATTGTGAAAATAAAACTTCGCATCCTTCTCGGGATCATATTTTGCAAAGTAGGTGAAACTGAAAAGTGGTGTTTTTTCATCTTCCTGGTTCATGTGATAATGTATATCTTGGTGGTCACCCTTTTTGTATACATTAATCCAATAATCTACACAATCATTACTCGTGCATTGTAGATTGGAGCATCCATTAAAATTCATATTTTCTTTTGGAATATGAACATCCTTCGAAAACTTTCCGAGACAATTTTCCAATTCTTCACGAATGTGTAGTAGGGTCACACTATTCCGTGTAGCAGCTGTTGATTTACACTTCGCATTCCAATCTTCAGACATTTCATCGAGGGTCTCATCGTTTGCACTTTTTAAAATCTCTTCGAGTGCTTTGTCGGGATCGTCAAATTTGTATTTAAAAACCGGAAATCCCCAAATACTAAACTCCATTTTGTTATTAACGGGTTACTTTTTTAATAACAGAATGACTCACATAAACTTTTTAAGGGCGGTAATCTTTTTTTTCTTTTCTTCCATCTTCATTCCCTCAATACGCCTCATCCCCACGAGAACCACTAGAATTGCCAGAACTATGAGAAGGTAGTTATTCATTTATTATAGGTTCGAGAAAAAATTATCAACAAATTCGAAAAGTCCATTATAGTCACGCATCTTAGCGAATGTATAGGCAATTAATATCGCCTCTTTATCATTGGTCATTTCGGACATTTTCTCTTTGAATATATCGGGGTCAAAGTCATCACTTGTCACGTACCCAATTAATTCATCTTTCTTAGGATTGTACAATTCAGTTCCCTGACGATTGTTAAAATATATCCAGAGTACAATTGCTATAACAACTAGAACGAGTACAATACGATTCATACTTTAGTGTCTACTGACATTTTTTTACAGAGACTTGACA
>Ga0181552_10002655_pt1 | contig 12964 bp, 11 predicted proteins | sample 011ome_18_FD_130583 | JGI IMG/M metagenome (GOLD analysis project Ga0181552, IMG submission 130583) | Coastal salt marsh microbial communities from the Groves Creek Marsh, Skidaway Island, Georgia - 011501BT metaG (megahit assembly) | ecosystem: Environmental > Aquatic > Marine > Intertidal...
AGTTCAATTAAGTCTTAATGTTTATGCTCTGTTAATTTTACTTACTTAATTTTGATTTTTAATGGGTAGGATTTAATTTTTCCAAAACTGAAAAAATGGTAATGGTAAGGTTGTGAGAAAACTGAAATGGTTATTATTACTACTGATTAGTGTAATGGTCTTAAATGGGTGTAAGGAAACACCGAGTAGTAATAACCACGAAGAAACATCTACATATTTAGAGGTTAGGAATAACTCGGGTTATGTAGATAGTTGGTATGACGAACCAACATATAGTTGGTTTGTTTATAGTGTAGGAGTAAATGGGAAATCTTTATACAACTATACAAATGGAACAGAGATTAGACACGGAGAGTGGAGGAGATTTTCATTTACCAAAGATGATGTTGGTGGTGATTTAACTGATTTAATTGTTGGAATAAGATTACAAATCTCTGATGGTTCTACTCAAAGAGACGATGTTTCTACAAGATTAGATTTCACATTAGGTGAAAGAAGAGTGGTAAGAATAGATTGTATTGACTTCACAAGAGGAAGATGTAGTACTGATGGTTTAGTTTTAACAAGTGTAGAGTAGGAGAAACAAAATGAAACACTATAAGACACCACTTGTAATACTAATAAGTTTATTCCTTCTCTATGGTTGTAAAGAAACTCCAAGTGGTGTTTCTATTGACCCAAATACAACCGAGTTAGAAATCAAAAATGACTTAAACATAGGAGACCCCTTCTATGTAGAGAGAGTTTATATAGAGAGAAATCCTCAAGGATATTCATTAAATAGGAAACTTCAAGTTGAACTCGGAGAGAGTGAGGTTATTTCATTTACAGAATATGAAGTATCTAAACTGACTAACCTTGATGTTCGTATCATTACATTTAATATCGGTTATGATAGTGGTAATAATGTTATTACACCTACACCTCTTTATTTAGATTTCACATTAGGTGAAAGAAGGGTGGTTAGGATTGTTTGTATTGAGTTGAAAACTCCTACCGAGTGTGAAAGTGATGGAATAACTTATACTATTGAAGATTAGACGAGATGAAGAAAAAACATAAGTTGTATTTAGTATGTATAATCCTACTCATTATTTCGTATGTGTTTGTAGAGTGGTATGGTAAAGAAACAGAAGAGAGAATAGAGGAATACATAAAACAAAACAAAACAGAACAAACAGACCCTCACTCACAAGAGTAGTTCCCTTTACTTCACTTCCCCATAGAGAGAAAAAAGTATTTCCGTGATTTTTTTGAGTTCTAACTCAATTAGAGGTAGATAATTTCATACGTCTAATTCAACCAAAAAACGGTTTTGGGGACTAATATGGGGACTAAAAAAATTACTAAAATCGTAAGTTGTTGCCCCGCAATAAGATAGGGTGATTAAAAGTCGGGGAGACAGGATTTGAACCTGCGACCCTTCGCTCCCAAAGCGAATGCGCTACCGGGCTGCGCCACTCCCCGAATAATCAGATACCAAAGATACTGCAATATTTACTCTGATGACAAGCTAAATATAAAATTTATTTAAAGACCTAAAGACAAGTACAAAAGAAGGCCTATTTATAACTCAAAAGGTTTTACTTGCAACGCTAAGGCTAATAAGTGTCTAATTTTTGAGTATTGCTTGAACATAATTCGTCCAGCTCATCTTTTCTGCAGCTTTGCGAACATGCTTCCTATCAATAGGCTGGTCAATCGATTTGAGCATTATTTGAGCCATTGATTCAGTATTGGCAGCATCGGCTAAGTACCCGTTGTATCCATCTTTAATAGTCTCTGGAAAGTGTCCAACATGGGTGGCTAAAATGGGTAATTCAAAATTATAGGTGAGTGATTCAACGCCAGAAGGCGTGGCTGTTTCGTAAAATAGTATGCTCGAATCAGCCGCTTGGAAATACTTGTGAACATCTTCGTTAGGGATGAAGGTGTTTATTACAACAGTCCGGTCTTCAATCCCTAAAGCTTTAATACGCTCAAGTGGCCTGTAGTTACGTTCATCAGAATTCTTTGATAAAAAAATCCTTTTAAGGCCACTAAACAGGATATTTTTCAGTTTGGTCGTCCATTTGTTAGGGTCTAAGGTCGTCCAAAACTCCTCTCCACAAATCAGGAAGCTTACATCTTCGCGTGACTTTGCTACTTCTGAGAACGCTTCAATGGCCATGTGTAAGCCTTTATATTTCCGGATAAAGCCAAAAAACAAAAATACATGTTTATTTAACCCGAGTTCTTTTTTAAATGCCTCGACATTAAATCCTGGATCAGGGGCATATAAATCATACACGGGATGATACAATTTGATAACCGTTTTCCCAGGATTGGCTTCATTTTTTGTTTCAATATTACCACCAGTCCGCTCACCTGATTCGTTTACATTAAAGCGTTGGTCAGGATAAAGTGATTTAAGTTCATCAACCGTTTTATATGCGTGAGTCAGATAGGTATGAGCAGGCTTAATACCATATTGGGTGCATAGATCATCTATTATGCTGCCCTCTTTTTGTTGAACAAAATGTAGGTCAAAGATAATTTCCGCGGAACTCATCTTAGAGAGTTTGCGGGCGATGACTCCCATCGGTAGTCCCTGAATTGCAATAGCCCATTGGAAGATCACCTTATCAGGCTTTAAGTCTGCGATGAACTGTGCGGTTTGTAACCAACTAAAAGGGTTATTGTAATTCGTTAGATAGTGAATCTGAATACTACTATCCTCCATGAAATCTGTTTTTGAGCTAGTATCCTCGAACTTTCGTGGTATAATTGAGGGATACTGTTGGGTCCACGATACAATATGAATCTCATGGTCAGTCTGGGTATCTAATGTTTTGGCTAAAGAAGTATTGTAATTAGCAATACCACCTTTAAACCTCGGACCGGGACCAAAGCAAACAATTCTACCCATTGTGTTAACTTCGGCCATATTTAGAGGTTGCAACATCAAAAACGCGCTTCATACCCTGTTCGAGTGAAAGTTTTGGCTTCCAACCTAAGGATTCGTGTACATAATCCATATTGGCATAACGCGAATGCACACCAACTGGTTTGTCTAGCAAGGGTTTAACCTCAGGGGTATACCCAGCAAAAGAGGTGAATACCTCTATTAAATCTAAAAAAGAGGTCAGTTGACCAGATCCGATATTAATTGCACGCCCATCTTTAATATGATCCATTGCAAGTAATGTGCAATCCATCACATCTTCAATATGAACAAAATCTCGACCTTGTTTGCCAGAACCCCATACTTCGAAAGGATTTTCTAATAGAGCGGCTCTTCTAGCAATGGCAGGTACAGGATAACTTAAGTCTTGATCTTCACCATAACCCGAGAATGGTCTTATACAAGTAACAGAAACCCCATAATGAGAGGCCGCTATAGACGCCAAATATTCTCCGGTCAATTTAGTCCACCCATAGGTCATATCAGGCTGACCCATCTTCTTAAAATCTATATCCGATTCGCTCAGTGCAATAGCGTCAGATTCTGTTTGTAAGTCTACTGGGTAGGCTGCGCTTGAACTTGGATACAAGACACGGCTAGGCTTATGTAGACAAATCCATCTAAAAAATAATGCGTCAATAGCCAAATCGAGTGCTACTTTCATTGGATCTCCATCGATTGTTGCTCGCCCACCAACAATAGCTGCAAAATGGAACACGTCCGTAAAGTGGTCGATATCTAGGGCAAAATGTTCAGAAAGGTAATCTTCGCGTTCAACAAGGCCATTCAAAATTGAACGGATGTCTTCATTGATAAAAATAATTCTTTTGTCATCACCAAAATATTCAACGTTGCCCTCCTTGTGTTTGGCAATGCTTGGATCTAACCACTGAGTAGGATGAGTGCCTACCGATAAATCATCTATTACTAATAAGGTGTCTTGAGTGGTAGAATAGAGTCTTTTAACAAAATTACGCCCAACAAAACCGCAGCCGCCTGTGATGAGATGATACTTCATGATTTAAATATTCTCTTAAAATTCCTGATTAAACTATTTAAGGATGTCTAAAATAATAGCTGTATTTTGGAATGTAATTTAAGTCAATAAGACCTAGGAAGCGAATGAAAATCTGTCCAAAAAAACCAAATCGATTCAATCTAATAGACTCTTTTTTGCTCAAAATAAGTATTCTATTGGTGTGTGTTGGATGGCACGGAGGCGTTTATGCTCAGGACTTGCAAGTTTCTATAACCGGCAAGGCGAAGCCGACTATTTCTATAGAAACTTTGGATGCTGAAAATAAAGTCACAATTTCAGATGAATCGGGTTATGTATTACAGCAGGTTGATTATGATTTTCCTTCCAGCAAAGATCCTTCTTTTTTAGTTTATGGAAACCCATTTGAAAGTATAATTCGAGAAAACATTGCCAACTTTTTATGGATAAATCGACAAGGACAAATCATACACAGCGAGTCCAATAGTTCCGGTTCCGAAGATGGGGAAGCCGTCTCAGAATTAGCAACTGATCCACAATTTCGAACTTATGTAATATACAATCCAAAAATAGTTTTCGGTAACTCAATTGGTTCCTCGGCACAAATTATCAGCTCCGATAAGCGATCTGTTTCTCTTCATTATAGTACAAGCAGGCAATTACGCAGAGTGTTTGTTTCCAGCAACGGAGCTTTCGTCGCATTAGTCACCGCACAAGATGGACTGGATGATGTAGTTAAGATATTCGATCGTTATGGAAATCCCATTGCGCAATGGGAGTTTTCACAACCAGTTGAAGGAGTTGAATTTTCTGAAGACGGTCGATATCACACTTTGTTTTCAGGTGGTAGAGTAGGAGTTTACGATTCACATACTTCACAAAGAATTGGCAGTTCATCTATTAGGGGTAATTCCATTTTAACTGCAGCATATTTACCATCAAAAAGTACCATAGCAGTAATCACAGCTGATTTTATAGGTACTCGAGTGCATGATTCGGGTATAGATATAAGCGTCTATCCAACCGTAAGCGATGTAGAATTACACTCAATCAATGTTGTAGAGCGACGAATTTCAAAACAAACCATTGCCATGCCTGTAACAGAGCAACTCTCACCAATATATTTTACTCACAAAGACAATCGTCTGTTAATGAAAGGATTGGCAACTGAGTTTACAGTAAACTAATTATTATACTTTATTTGGTTGTTCTTGAGATGAGTTAAGAGAACTTTTACCTTCTGCTGCGCTGCTATCTAGATCATTGCTTTCAGCAGAATCAGCGTTGGTATTTGCATTCTCTATCTCGGGGTCTTTAGTGGGAGCTTTTTTAGCAGTTTTGGGCTTAGCCACAGTCCAACTAAAACTTAAATCGTCCCTGGTTTTATTCAATTTAATTTTGATGGTCGAACCTTCAGGCTTTTTGTCTTCTAATAGTGCCTCGGCAAGTGGATCCTCAATGTATCGTTGAATAGCCCTTTTTAGTGGTCGAGCACCATATTTTGGATCAAATCCTTTATCCGTGATAAAGTCTTTAGCTCCTTTAGTTAATTCCACATTGTAGCCAACCTCTTTAATGCGATGAAACAATTCTTCACTCAGTACATCGATTATTTGATAAATATTTTCTTTATCAAGAGGCTTAAAGGTGATTACATCGTCAATACGATTTAAAAATTCGGGGTTGAATACTTTTTTAAGGGCATCCTGTATGGTGCTTTTCATTTTTGCATAGTCAAAAGTACTTTCTCCTTGACCACCAAAGCCAATTCCTTTACCCATATTTTTGATATCACGAGCACCAATATTGGATGTCATAATAATAATGGTGTTTCTGAAATCTACACGACGACCTAAGCTATCGGTTAAGATACCATCATCGAGTACTTGTAGGAGAATGTTAAATACATCAGGATGTGCTTTTTCAATTTCATCCAACAAAACTACACTGTATGGTTTACGGCGTACTTTCTCTGTTAAAACGCCACCCTCTTCATATCCTACATAGCCAGGAGGAGCACCAATAAGTCTGGATACACTAAATTTCTCCATGTACTCACTCATATCTATACGAATAAGAGCTTCGTCTTTATCAAACAAATATTTAGCCAATACTTTGGCAAGCTCGGTTTTACCCACGCCTGTTGGTCCTAGAAATACAAAAGAACCAATAGGTCGTGATGGATCTTTTAAGCCAGCACGGGTGCGTTGAATGGCTTTGGTTAACTTTACAATGGCTTCGTCTTGACCAATTACTTTTCCTTTTAATTGATCTTTCATGTTGAGTAGTTTTTGCCCCTCATTTTGCGAGATTTTATTCACGGGAACCCCACTCATCATCGCAATAACGGAGGCTACGTCGTCTTCTTGGACATCAAAAACAATTTCTTCTGATTCTTTTTCCCAATCCCTTTGTGCTACTTCTAGGTCTTCAATAAGTCTCTTTTCCTTATCTCTAAGGCGAGCGGCTTCCTCAAATCGTTGTTTTTTTACCATCGTATTCTTTTCAGTGCTGGTCTTTTCGATGGTCTCCTCGAGTTCAATGATGTGCTTGGGTACATTGATATTTGCTAGATGGACCCTAGCCCCAGCTTCGTCCATAGCATCTATTGCTTTATCGGGCAGAAAATGATCGGGAACGTAACGGTCAGTAAGTTTAACACAAGCGGCAAGGGCCTCATCGGAGTAGCGAACGGAATGATGATTTTCGTACTTGGGCTTAATTTGATTGAGTATTTCAAGTGTTTCTTCTGGACTGGTAGGATCTACCATGATCTTTTGAAAGCGACGTTCTAAAGCGCCATCTTTTTCAATAAATTGACGATATTCGTTCAACGTAGTAGCTCCAATAGCCTGAACTTCACCTCTTGCTAAGGCTGGCTTTAGCATATTAGATGCATCTAAAGAGCCACTTGCACCACCTGCTCCAACAATAGTGTGCAATTCATCAATAAACAATATTACGTTGTCTGTTTTTTCTAGTTCGGTCATCACCGCTTTCATGCGCTCTTCGAACTGACCTCTATATTTAGTGCCTGCAACAAGAGCTGCTAAATCGAGAGCAATAACTCGCTTGTCAAACAATATCCGAGATACTTTGCGATCAATAATTCTTGAGGCTAAACCTTCTGCAATAGCTGTTTTACCAACACCTGGCTCACCAATAAGTACAGGGTTATTTTTTTTGCGTCTACTTAAAACCTGAGCAACTCGTTCTATTTCTTTGTCACGACCAATAATAGGATCTAATTTTCCTTCTTCGGCAAGTTGGGTAAGATCGCGGCCGAAATTATCTAAAACAGGGGTCTTTGACTTATCATTCTTTTTCTCCCGTGCGCTCCCAGAGCTACTTCCTGAGCTACCTGCATCTGGGTCACCCGATGCAATAGCTGATGGATTATCAAAATCATCCCGGGTCTTACCTGAAATAATGAGATCCAATTCCTCTCGAACGGAGTCATACGAGATATTGAATTGTTGAAGAATTTGTGCGGCTATGTTTTCATCGTCCCGAAGTAGTGAAAGTAACAAATGTTCTGTACCAATGGTGTCACTTTTATATAATTTGGCTTCTAGATAGGTGATTCGGAGTACTTTTTCAGCCTGTTTGGTAAGTGGTATGTTCCCAATGGTAACAGACCCACCGGTCCCTCGTACCGTATCCTCAATAGTCTTTTTCAATTTAAACAGATCACAGTCTAGATTTTTGAGTATGCGAACTGCAACTCCATCACCAAGTCGTACAATGCCTAAAATTAAATGCTCGGTTCCTATGTAATCATGTCCTAGTCGAAGTGCTTCTTCGCGGCTGAATTGGATTACATCTCTAACCTTACTCGAGAAATTACCCTCCATGTGAATATCCTTTTGCTCTGTGAATTGAAATTACATTCATTAGATTATGTTATCAAACTTTCAAAATAGGAGTTTTTACTCCTAATTGAACAATTTAATCCTTGAAACTTAAATGCTGATTGCTAATCATAATTGTAAACGAACAACCTTCTAAAATCGTTCTAATCGAATGTAGCAGGGCACTCATCTAAATGCAAACTAAATGCCCTATTGTGTAACTTTTTTTTGACCTATAATTCCCAAAGGATTAGCAATTACTGAGAGGGCTTTTTGCATTCTACTGTCAACACACAAGTAATTATTAGTGGATTATAAAGCCTTAACACCAACACCAATAATCACTAACACCAAACATTACTTTTTAAACTCAGTATAAAGCCTTTCCGGTCATTTCACTCGGCTTAGCTAAACCCATCATTTTGAGCAGGGTAGGTGCTACATCAGCAAGTTTACCTTTTTGGAGTGTAACATCTCCTGCACCTACTAATATGGCAGGAACCAAGGAGGTAGTATGCGCAGTGTGAGGGCTGCCATCTTCTTTTTCCATTTGATCTGCATTGCCATGATCAGCTATGATGAGGGTTTTGTACCCCATTTCAGTGGCAGTAGTTACCACTATTTCGAGTTCTTTATCGACTGCTTCAACCGCTTGTATGGCTGCCTGCATATTTCCAGTGTGACCTACCATGTCTGGATTCGCAAAGTTTAACACAACTAAATCGTGAATGTTTTCTTTAAGAGCAGATACCAGTGTTTTGGCCACTTCAGGAGCACTCATTTCAGGTTGTAAATCATAGGTTGCTACTCTTGGGCTAGGTATAACTTTGCGAACTTCCCCTTTATTAGGCTCTTCAATACCGCCGTTAAAGAAATAAGTAACATGAGGGTATTTTTCGGTCTCTGCTATTCTATACTGCGTTTTTCCTTTTTTTGAAACCCATTCCCCTAGAGTATTTGCAAGATTTTGCGGGGGATAGGCAACAGAAACCTCTTCAAACGTTGAATCGTAAGAGGTGAAACAAGTATAATGCAAGTTCGAGACTCGTGTCTCAAACTCTGTAAACGCTTTTTGGGTAAAAGCTCGAGTAATTTCACGTGCTCTATCGCCTCTAATATTATAGAACAATACAGCGTCGCCCTGTTGTATTCGGGCTTGAAGTGGATCACCAATACACACAGGTTCAATGAATTCGTCCGTTATTTCTGCATTATATGATGCTTTGAAGGCTTCTTTAGCATCTTCAAACACCTGTCCTTTACCAGCTGTTAATAAATCGTAGGCTTTCTTAACTCGTTCCCAACGATTATCCCTATCCATAGCAAAATATCGTCCAACTATACTCACGATTTTGCCTATGCCAATTTGATCAGCTTGCTGCTGAAACTGTTCAAGGTAAGATATTCCAGCCTGAGGCGCGGTATCCCGGCCATCTGTAAAGGCATGAACGAATACTTCCTTGAGGCCTTCTTTTTTTGCTAAAGCAAGAATAGCATAAAGATGGTTGTTGTGGGAGTGCACACCACCATCAGAAAATAAGCCCATAACGTGAAGGTATCCTCTTTGCTTTGCAGCTTTTACGGATTGAAGCAGAACAGGATTAGTGAAAAAATCACCATCACGTATATCTTTATTTATTCTTGAAAGTGCCTGCCAAACAATGCGACCTGCTCCTATATTGAGATGCCCTACTTCGGAATTCCCGAATTGCCCACCCGGAAGCCCTACGTCCTCACCACTCGCAGAAAGTTGAGTGTTTGGCATATTTCTAATAAGGGAGGTGTAATAGGGTAGGGTAGCCTGATCTACGGCACTCACCTTTGGGTCTGTTGCGACACCAAAGCCATCTAGGATTACCAGCATAGCTTTGGATTCGAGCTTAGACATGGTTTATGTAGCCTAGAGGGCGTTAACGTGACGGGTAAGTTGCGCTTTCTTTCTAGCTGCGTTGTTGGTATGAATCACACCTTTCACGCTCATTCTATCTAAATAAGACACCGCTTCTTTGTATAGTACTTGAGCTTCATCCTTACTGGTTGATGTCATTACCTTTTTGATAAGAGTACGCATTTTAGAACGTCTTGCACGATTATGTGCGTTTCGTTTAGCGTTTTGTCGGTCGCGTTTAATTGCTGATTTGTTCTGAGCCATTCCGGTTGTGGAGTTTAGACTTTTTTATTTATAGTCACCAAAATTACGGCTTAGTTTTATTCTAATCAATAAAAGATTGAATAATTACTTAATTCGGCGTAATTTAACTGTTCTGTTATGATAGTGGTAATCGACGGCCCCGCTGGATCGGGAAAAAGTTCTACTGCTCGTGCAGTGGCTCATGAATTAAATATACAGTATTTAGATTCTGGAGCACTATACCGAGCAGTCACCTACCTTTTCTTGAAAAGTGAGCAGTCATTACCTGCGTTCTTTGAATCACTTTATTCTGCTCAGCTTTCCTTTGAATTCGGCAATGAATTTCAAGTTAATCTCAACGGCGAAGATATAACTTCTGCTATTAGAGACCCTAAGGTTTCAGCTCAGGTAAGTACTGTGGCTGCCATGCCTAAGGTCAGAGAGTATATCAACGGTTTAATGAACAACGCAGTTCAACACGATGTTTACATCGCAGATGGACGGGACTTAGGTACCGCAGTTTTTCCAAACGCTGAATGTAAGTTTTTTATGATTGCTGATCTTGAAACAAGAGCAAAACGCAGGCATCAAGAACTCAGTCTGAAAGGACTTCAAATGAGTTACAATGAGGTGTTTGCCGAAATCAAACAACGAGATCGAATCGATTCAACCCGAGAAAAAGATCCGTTAAAGAAAGCAGATGACGCCATTGTAGTGGATAGCTCAACATTTAGTTTTGATGAGCAGGTCCAATACATCGTTAAAAGAATCAAAGAAACTATCGCAATAGAATAAACTACAACTTTATCCCAAAGTCGAAAGTCGATTTTGAGGTATGAACATTAACAAATATTTCAATGTCAGAAGACAACAAATCATCAGTTGAAGAAACTGAACAAACAACTCCAATGGAAGAAGTGGTAGAAGCCACCGAGACAGTCGAGACCTCCGAACAAGTAGAAGCAACCGAGACAAGCGAAGTAGCTACCGAATCTACTCCAGAAATGGCTAGTGAAGAAGAATTAGAAGAAAACCCTCTAGTTGGCGAAACCCAAACAATTTTAGCACACGTATTCAGTGGGGAAGTAGAAGGTGAAGTTTTTACATTAGATCAGCTAGAAAAGCCATCAGACGAATATAGCGAAGATGAGTACAATCAACTCATGGGTATGTATGAAAATACCCTTAATGAAATTGAAGAAAAAGAAATTGTAACCGGGCGAATCATTTCTATTGACGACAAATATGTCGTCATTGATATTGGGTTTAAATCCGAAGGTATTGTTGCTGTTAACGAGTTTAACAACAAACAGCTCGAAAGCATGGCACCTGGCGACGAAGTAGATGTGTTTCTTGATCGTGTAGAAGATAAAGACGGTCAATTAATTTTATCACGTCGTAAGGCTGATATACTTCAAGCATGGGAGAAAATCGAAGCTTCTCATACAAGTGGAGAAGTGGTGGAAGGACTCATCAAGCGTCGCATTAAAGGAGGTATGGTGGTTGATCTATTTGGTATAGATGCTTTCCTACCTGGCTCTCAAATAGATGTTCGTCCAGTACGTGATTTTGATGCTTATGTGAATAAAACCATGGAATTCCAGGTGGTGAAATTAAACATGGTTGCTGAGAACGTAGTTGTTTCTCACCGTGCATTAATTGAAAATGACCTAGAAGAGCAGCGTGAGCAGATACTTGATACGATTGAGTCGGGTCAGGTTCTTGAAGGCGCCGTTAAAAATATTACCGATTTCGGGGTATTTATCGATTTAGGTGGTGTTGACGGGCTATTGCATATTACAGATCTTTCTTGGGGTCGTGTAGACAATCCAAGCGAAATCGTACAATTAGATCAGCGGTTAAACGTAGCCGTTATTGATTTTGATGAGCGTAGTAAGCGAGTTTCACTTGGATTAAAGCAGTTACAGCCACATCCATGGGAAGGTATTCAGGAAAAATATCCTGAAGGCATGAAAGTTCAAGGTCGGGTAGTTTCCATCGCCGATTATGGTGCGTTCATCGAATTAGAGAAAGGTGTCGAAGGTTTAATTCACATCTCAGAAATGTCTTGGACACAACACATTAAGCATCCTTCTCAGTTAGTAGAAAAGGATGATGTGGTAGAATGTATTGTGCTAAACATCAATGAAGATGAGAAGAAGATATCACTTGGAGTTAAACAATTAACTACGGATCCATGGGCTGATATTCTTGAAAGATTCCCTATCGGGTCTAAGCACCAAGGTATGGTTCGTAACCTAACCAATTTTGGTGTATTTGTTGAATTAGAGCCAGGAATAGACGGGCTAATTCACGTGTCCGATCTAAGCTGGGAAGACAAAATAGAGCATCCAAACGAAGTAGTTAAGAAAGACCAAGAGATTGAAGTGGCTATTCTTGGAGTCGATTTCGACAATCGTAGAATTACGCTTGGGCATAAGCAGGTAATACAAAACCCATGGGAAACCTACGCAAAAGAATACACTCCAGGTACTGAAGTCAAAGGATCCGTTGTTAAAGTGACTGATAGAGGCGCTTTTGTAGCATTGGAAAAAGGTGCGGAAGCATTCTTAAACATGACTAAATCTGTTGTTGCTGAGTTCAAAGAAGGTGATGAGGTTGAAGCCTACATATTCCGTTTTGACGAACAAGGTAAAAACATCGAATTAAGTCAACTCGATGCCGATCAGAAGAAAGCGAAAGCAGCTAAGAAAAAAGCCGATGAAAAAGCGGATATGGAAACAGGAGCACCAACTCTTGGAGAAATGTCAGGTTTAGCAGCGCTTAAAGAAAAAATGGAAGCCGAAGAGCAAGCAGAAGAAGCTCAGAACGCTAAGGACGAAAAGTAAGATTTTCATCCAAGCTATTTTGTGTACTATCTTATAGATACTACTCTAAAAAACATTAAAAAAGCCCCAATCAATAAGCTAGGGGCTTTTTTTTTTAAGTTCTTGTTTGTTTAATAGCCTGAACGCTCCCTAGGAAATCTAACTAGCCCAGACCATTAAAGCTCCTTTAGGGAACCTGTACATTATTCATGA
>Ga0181552_10002665_pt1 | contig 12953 bp, 11 predicted proteins | sample 011ome_18_FD_130583 | JGI IMG/M metagenome (GOLD analysis project Ga0181552, IMG submission 130583) | Coastal salt marsh microbial communities from the Groves Creek Marsh, Skidaway Island, Georgia - 011501BT metaG (megahit assembly) | ecosystem: Environmental > Aquatic > Marine > Intertidal...
AAATAATTAACAACCAATACATCTTTTTCATTAATTTTATTTAGGTTTTTTTCTAAAAAAGAATTTAAAGAGGGGCCATTTCCCAGAATAAAAATTTCTTGTGATTTCTTTGGAGTACTTGCCTGATTTTTTATATGGTTATTTAACTTAAATGAACTAAATATAAATATACTTAAGATTGATGTAATGGAGTTTATAAAAATAACTGATTTTAGATGGATTTTTCTGAGAATTTCTTTCATTTTATTTTCCATAAGTCTTTAACTTTATGATATCTTGAGAGATAAACGAATAGCCTAGAAATATTCATAAAATTATTTGGTCCAACTAATTTAAGCAAAAATCTCATAAGTATATAAACTATTTTAAATTTCAAATTATGATTTGAATATGTGTCATAACCTTCTATCAGGTATTTGGTATTCTTTCTTTGAAAAAGAGAATTTTTTTTAGCAAATTCATATACTTTGCTATTGGCATCAAATGGATCATCTTCATTAGAAAACTCATCTAAATGAGCGGCATAAGCTCTTCTTAGTGTGGGCGATATATATACTCCATTAGACATATAATCGAAAGAATAAGTTATGTTTTTTGATGAATTTATATATTTATTTAAATTATGTTGATACTTAAAACCCAAGTCTGAAAGTATTGTTATATCATTTGAACCCAAGTTAAATTTTCTTTTTGTAAGGCTTTTTGGATCTGAGCTGTTAAAGGAACTAAAATGAAAAAATATTAGTTCATATTTTTTATTGACTAGATATTTTGCTTCTTTTTCATCTAGAAAAATATCCCTCTCGTCAAGATTCCAAAATGCAACATTTAATCCAGGGTTATAGGATGTATATATAAATGGAAAAAACATCGGTGCTATGCTAATCCATTTTTGATCATTCATTAAGCCCCCTTGGGTATCGATAAAACAATCAACCATGCATCTTTCTGACCACCAGTTAAGAAAGTTTATACTTTCTTTTGATGAGTTTGCTGCAAAAAAACCCAGATTGTACTGCCCCTGTCTCATAAGTGCAGCATCATCAGTTAAGCCATTGTATTTTGGATTAAAATAATGAGGTGTTAAAACAACGGGATAAGAATCTAATTTATCAAAAATTAAATTAAGACTATTAAAAACCATAATATCCGGATCTAAAAAAATTAATTTAGATTTATTTTCTAGAAATTTTAAAGCTATCCATGACTTAAGAGCTGTTGTTAATTCTATAACATCATACTTAAAAGCTAAGGATTTAAAATTTGGTATTTCAAAGTCTTCTATCCAATAAATATCACAAAAATTTGTATCAACATCAATCTCTCTTTTTTTATCAAAAAGAATAATTTTTAGTTTAAGATTGTTATGTTTTTTTATAGACTCTGCTAAAACGCAAGCCTTGCGTAAATATGCTACATTGCAAACTGTGAATACAATTTTATTATTTGTGTTATTCATTTTGAAAATGAATTATACCAGACCAAGTAAAACAATTTTTTCTTTAAATCACATTTAATAGAAAAAATAATACTAAATAATAATATTATTTTTTTTTAAAAAAAGAGTTTAGAATATTTTTAAAAAGGCTTAAACCTCTCAATTGAAGAACTGCGGATAGTCCAATATAAATTAAAATAGCAACAAAGGCTTGAATTGTTAATAAACCTAAAATAGGAATATCAACCTTACCAACATAAATTAAACCATAAAACATTATTAGAGAAATAAGTAGATATGGAATGAAATCTGTTAGTTGCTCATTAACACTATAATTTAATATATTTTTATTAGGTGTTGCTGTGATAATGATAGAGAGAAAAGTTGTAAATATTTGGCCTATAACAACATAAATTAAATTGAATTTAATCATGAGGGCTAGAAAGCAAATACCAAATATCTTTTTGATAAATTGATACCTTAAAAATAAATCGCTCCTACCAGTTGCGGCAATTGCTTGAAAACTTATATTGTGCTGATGATGAAGGCCATATATTAGGCAAAAAAGCTGTAAATAAGGAACACTGGGCAGCCATTTTTCTGTAAGAATTAAAACCACTAATGGCTCTGCGATAGCAGCTAAAAAAGCCATTAAAGGAAGCATGATAAAATTTGTAACAATTACAGTATCTCGAGTTAGTGATTTTAGTTTATCTAGATCAGTTTGATATCTAGAATATACTGAAAAAGTAACAGAAGTTATTGAGGCATTTATGCTACTAGATAATAAAGAAGGTATCTGCCTGCCATTATTATAAAATCCTAAAGATTGAATGCTAAAACTTTTGCCAATTACTATTGGAAAGATATTTGTATAAATAACTTCAATTAAATTCGATAAAAGCAACTTGTAGCTATATCTTAACATCTTACTGAGTCGGCTTATAGAAAATCTAAAACTTGGCAACCATTTCATAAAAATTGAAAATGAGATAGTGTTCAGCGATGCTAATATTAAAGAATTGAAGACAAGAGCATATATTCCAAATCCCTTAAATGCCATTATTATGCTTATACATCCAGATATAATTACTGAAAAGGAACTTACTATAAAAATTTCTTTAAATCTAAGTTCTCGAATTAAAATAGATTTTTGCACACCGTTAATTGCAAAAAAAATTATAGAAATAGAATAGACTCTTAATACATCTTTTATTATAGGTTGGTTATAAAAATCAGCTATATAAGGTGCTATTAAAAATAAAAAAAAATATATTACCAATGAAGCTATAAAACTAAATATCAGAACTGAAGAATAATCTATTTCATTAATATCTTTGCCCTGTATTAATGCCGTGCCAAGTCCACTATTTATAAAAATATTAGATATTGCTATTAGAGCTGCTAATATTGCAATTACACCAAAATCTTCAGGCGATAATAACCTTGCTAATATTAAAAAAATTAATGTTTGAATCAATCCTACTAAAAAAGTTTCAAGAGTTTTCCATGCAACTCCAAAAACAGTTTTAGTTGTTATATTTTCTTGCATATATCTGTATTAATTTAATTTATATACATGCATTATTTAAGATTTTTAGTGAAGTCCTCATAGGCTAAAGCAATGCCATCAGCTAATTCTATTTTTGGATTCCATCCTAACTTGTTAAGTAAGCTACTATTCATAAGTTTTTGCGGGGCACCATCTGGTTTGGATGTGTCCCATTTTATAACGCCCTTAAAGCCAACTTTCTCTGATATTATTTTAGCCAGATATTTTATGGTGAAATCCTTTCCAGCTCCAACATTTATATGAGAAACCATTTTCTTAGTTGATTTTTTGTATAAATCATAATCTAAATTCATTACAAAAATTGCAGCTGCTGCCATATCATCAACATAAAGAAATTCTCTTCTTACATTCCCACTACCCCATGCAAATACTTCTTTATCATTATTTATTTTTGCATCATGGAATCTCTTTATTAGCCCAGGTATTACGTGACTATTTTGAGAATGATAATTATCACCTGGGCCATATAAATTAGTTGGCATAATGCTTCTATAATCAGTTTTATATTGTCTGTTGAAACTTTCACACATTTTAATACCAGCAATTTTGGAGATGGCATATGGTTCATTAGTTGGTTCGAGGTATCCTGTTAATAGGTCATCTTCTGACATTGGTTGCATAGCATTTTTTGGATAAATGCATGATGAACCTAGAAAAAGTAACTTTTTGACACCAGATCTAAATGAAGAATAAATTACATTATTTTGTATCATCAAATTCTCATAAATAAAATCAGCAGGATAGGTATTATTAGCATGAATACCTCCAACTTTTGCTGCTGCTAAATAAACTTGATCAAATTTATTTTTATTAAAAAAATTAATAACATCATTCTGATTTGTTAAATCTAAATCTGAACGGGACGCGGTAATTATTTTGTAATCTTTAGAATTTAATTGACTATAGATAGACGAACCGACCATGCCTTGATGGCCAGCTATAAAAACTTTAATCATGATCTTCTAATGGATCTATGTCATTCTTGAATTTATTTTCTTTCAAGATTTTATTATTTTTTGCTATTAATAAATCCGCCTTAATCATCTCAGAGCACATTTCTTGAACAGTAATCTGTGGCTCCCAGCCAAGTAACTCTTTTGCTTTTGAAGGATCTCCAAGAAGAGTTTCAACTTCTGATGGACGAAAATATCTATCATCTACTTTTACAATTACATCTCCAATTTCTACAGAAATTGCTTCTTTACTCTCAATGGAATCAACGATGCCAACTTCATTAATACCTTTTCCTTCAAAGCGTATATTAATTCCTAATTCTTTTGCAGACCAAATGATGAATTGTCGCACTGAATACTGCAATCCTGTTGCGATTACAAAATCCATAGGTTGTTTTTGTTGTAGCATCATCCATTGCATGCGAACATAGTCTTTTGCATGCCCCCAATCACGAAGAGAATCTAAGTTACCCATATACAAGCAAGACTCTAAACCTTGTGAAATGTTACAAAGTCCCCTCGTAATTTTACGAGTCACAAAAGTTTCACCCCTTCTGGGAGACTCATGATTGAATAAAATGCCATTACATGCATAAAGTCCATATGCCTCTCTATAATTAATCGTAATCCAATATGCGTATAATTTAGCTACAGCATAAGGAGATCGAGGATAAAATGGGGTTGACTCTGACTGAGGAGATTCTTGTACCAAGCCATATAATTCAGAGGTTGAAGCCTGATAAAACCTAGTTTTCTTTTCAAGGCCAAGTAATCGAATAGCCTCAAGTATCCTTAATGTTCCAATAGCATCCACATCCGCTGTGTATTCTGATGATTCAAAGGAAACAGCTACGTGAGATTGAGCACCTAAGTTATATATTTCATCTGGTTTGACTTCTTGAATAATTCTAATTAAATTTGATGAATCTGTTAAATCTCCATATCTAAGAATAAATTTAGCATTATCAACATGAGGGTCTTTATAGATATGATCAATTCTTTCCGTATTCAATGATGAAGATCGCCTCTTTATACCATGCACAATATAGCCTTTTTCAAGAAGAAATTCAGCCAAATAAGAACCGTCTTGACCAGTTACGCCAGTTATTAAAGCAGTTTTTTGCATCATTTTCGTTTTATATTAATTATATATTTAATTATTAAATAACTGGAGCTTTATCTTTATAAAAAGCCTATGTAAATTCCTAATTAAGTAAAAAAATAACTTTAATTTATTTGGATTTAATTTAAGTGTATATCTGAGTGCTTCTAAGTTATGCTTTGATGGGTATCTTAACAAATACAATATTGACCAAGCAAAATAATATTCATTTCTATTAGTATAAATTAAGTCATAATTGAATTGTTCTAATGCATATTTTTTTAGTTTTTCTAAATATTCAATTCTAGATATAACCTGATTTTTTTTAAAAATTACTGATTTATAATTAGAACCATCACTACTTACATTTTGTCTTATTGCAGCCATATTGTCTTGTAAGACCTCTATTTTACCATTAAGACTTAATAAAAGATTTAAACTGATATCTGCTATAAAGTTATGCCCATTTTTTATGATAGAAAAATCTATTTTTTTATCTTGAAACAAATTTCTAAACACTAAGGTCCCTATATGCCCAAAATAAATATAATTCTTAAAATCATCTATAGTATATGTGCCTATATTTGGAGTACCATGGCCAACAAATTCACTTTGAATAATATTTTCATCTTCATCTACAGTCATATATCTGTGGACACATCCAACATAAGAATTATTTTTTTCAAGAAATTGAATCTGTTTTTTTAATTTAAAAGAATCAGTCCAAAAATCATCGCCCTCTAAAATAGCAATATAATCAGAAGTACAATTTTCAAAAAGTTTATATAAATTTGCACTTGGGCCAATATTAATTTTTCTAGAAAAAATCTTAAATATAATATCGGGATATTTTATCTTATAGCTATTTAATATCTGGCCTGTAGTATCTGAAGACCTATCATCTCCTATTAAGATTTCTAAGTGAGAAATATCCTTTTGCTCAAGCACACTTTCAATTGCTTTTGAAATAGTTTTTTCTTGGTTATAAGTAATTATGACAACACTTACAGATTTTTTAACCATGTCAGATAATATATTATGTATTACGATAATTCTAAATCAATAAATCGTTTATTATCCCAGATATAAAGTAGATATCATCTGACTTAAGATTCTTATATAAAGGCAGGCACATTATTCTTTTAGAGATATCTTCAGATATAGGTATTTGCTGATATTCCACTACTTTTGAATAAGTGTTTAGAGAAGGGTAAAAATATCTTCTAGGAAAGATATTATTTTTATTTAATATCTTTTCTGCTTTTAATAAGATTTTTTCAGATTCAAAAATAATAGGAAAATATGAAAAATTAGTACCATTTTTATCTATAGTTTGAAAGTTTAAATTTTTATTAGGCTTTAGAAGTTTTTTATATAAAAAATATTTTTCTTTTCTGTCTTTTAAGACTTCATCAAAATATTTTAAATTTGCAATTCCAAGGGCTGCATGGACTTCGGTCATCTTTCCATTCATACCATCTTCAACAATATTTTTATTTAAATCATGACCAAAAAAACGAATTCTTTTTAACTTTTCAACTATATCTGTATTTTTACTTATGCAGCCACCTCCTTCAGCAGTATTTAATAACTTGGTTCCATGAAGACTGGTAGCAGAAATATCACCATATTCCAATACACTTTTTCCTGAGACACAAGATCCTAATGCATGCGCAGCATCATATATGACTTTTAAATTATGCTTATTTGCTATTTTTTCTATAATATCAACTTCACATGGATTGCCAAAAACATGGACAGGAATTATGGCTACAGTATTCTCATTAATAAGAGACTCAATTTTATTTACATCAATATTTAGAGTATTTGGGTTTATGTCACAAAATACTGGCTTACAACCTTCCCATTTAATTGCGCTTACAGTTGCAATCCAGCCAAATGCAGGGGTTATTATTTCTCCCATTAAATTAAGAGCTTTTATTGCTAATTGTATTGCTATGGTCCCATTAGTAACACTAACAAAATCATTTACTCCAAGTTTATTTGATAAATCTTTTTCAAATTTTTGGACTACTGGTCCATTATGAGTAAGAATTCCTCTCTTCCAAATTCCTTCTAAAATCTGCACATATTCCTCAAGAGGCGGCAATGAGGGCTGTGTAACTAAAATAGGGTCTTTAGGTTTTTGATTTTTCATAAAATTCATGTAAAAGACGACCTTGATTCATATTATCATTATACTCTTTTTGAACATTTTCTTTATTTATTATTAAATCACTAAAAAAATTTAACATATTTTTAAAGTGATCATCTTTTAATGAATTTGCTATCTCTTTTTCATTTTCATTTTCTATTAAAACTTCTGGCTGAAAATCAGGACCGGCTGTAAAAATTCTGTTTGCAAATATCCTTCCCTTAGTGCCCCATATCTCAAGAGAATTTTGATAAAAATTGTCAAAACCAAAAGCTACTTGAGCTGAAGCAGAACCATTTTTCTGCTTAATCAATCCACTGCCATATATGTCTACTTCGCTATCTTTGGGCCAAACCAAACTTGCACTGTCGACATAAATCTCTTTTCCAAGAAAAATTTGAGCTATTTTTAATGTATATGCTCCTGCATCTAATAATGCTCCACCCCCAAGATTTTTTTGATATCTAATATTATTCTTTTCTTTGAATGGAGGGAACCCAAAGCTTGATCTTAAAAGCTGAATTTCACCAACATAACCTTCATCAATTTTTTCTTTGATAAAGCATAGCTGTTTATGGAACCTGAATTGAAAATTCTCTAATAAAACTAAACTTTGACTTTTTGCTATGTAATTAAGTTCTTCTACTTCACTAAGACTACATGCCATCGATTTTTCAACTAAAACATGAAGATTATTTTCTAGAGACTTTTTAATCCATTTGTAGTGAAGTCCAGTAGGTAATGGAATGTATATTGCATCAATACCTGATTCAATTAGGGACTCATAACTATCAAAGGGAAGAGTTTTAAAATTTTTAGCAAAATTTTGTGCTTTTTCGGATGATCTGCTGGCTATGCCATGTAAATCAAAATTAATATTATTATTGATAGCAGGTATTAGAAACCTTTGAGCAATGCTTGCACATCCTAATACACCGATTTTTATCTTATTTGGTTTTAGCATTATTTAACATTACTCAATCAAATCTTATAAGTGATAGTAAACTTCTTGCACCAATATTTAGAAAATTATTAAATTTATTAAAAAATAATAAATGATTATATGCTATCCATCTAAAGTTTGAAGGAATATTTTCAGGCGGTATATCTTCAACTTCTATGATCATATTTCTATTTTGTTCATGATAAAACCTGCCGCCCTCTTCAGACTGATATGAATCGTAAAGAATTTGACTTTTGTCAACAGAAAATAATAATTCAAGAAATGGAACACTTCCTTTAGGATGATTATTCTCAACGCATGAAACTGTTGGGCCCAACTCATATACATCTAAATGTCCACACTCAATCTCAGCTTGAACTAAAAAATAATATTGTCTATTTATTTTTTTTATTATAAAGGCTACTACTCCTTTATCAATTGGAGCAAGTATTGGCTGTCCCCATGACGCTACCTCCCTATATCTAATGTTTGCATTTACCCATAAAATATCAAAGTATAGATTTTTATAATGACTTATCTTTTCGTCTGATATATCCCATTCTTCAAGTTTTTTAAGGCTTGTATTTTTTATTGTTATATCAGTTTTAGATTTAAGATCCGTAAGCCATGAAATTGTTTTATTTATTGATTCGATGCCGTTTTTATCATCATATAACGAATCAAAAAAAATAAAATTTTTTAATTGACCATTTTCATTTTTTTTCTTAATGCTTTCGATAAATTTTTTATCAACTTCATTAAATGGTATACATGATATAACTGTTCGTAAGTCCATATTAATCAGGTTGTCATAACCACTTAATTTCTTAATTTGTCCTAAGGTTAACCATTTAAAATCTTCTGTTAATTCGATATCATCTTCAACTTCAACAATAATATTTCTATTTCTTTTTTTTAAAAATCTTGCTCCTTGCTCAGAATGCAATTGATCAATTATGATTTTTGATTCTTTATGATTATTAAAATATTCAAGATATTTCGGGGCATTACCCCTGTGAACCTTTGTATAATTACTTCTTGTTGCTTGTAAAGTTGGCGAAATCTGAACTTTATTTACGTTGCCTGGTTCAATTTTTGCTTGAACTAAAAAATAAAGTAACCCATCATACTCTTTTACAATACAGCCTAAAAAACCAATTTCTGGTTGATTTATTATAGGTTGAGACCATTGCTTAGAACTACCATCTATTGATTGTATTTTAACATCTATAGCATCAATGCTGAAAAATTTACCAGTATAGTGCTCTACTCTTCCTAGATTTTTATTGAATAGCCAATCAGACAAATTTGATAGCTTTGTAATTTCAATATTTACATCAACCTTTCTTTTTCTATCTTCTACCCATTCTAAAGCTTCCTTGCAGCTACAAAGATATCCCTCACTATGAATTGCTGAATATAAAAATTTTTTAGCATAACTTTGTTTTTTTAACTCTTTCATATAATAACCTTAAAGCTATTTTTTATTCTGCACTCTATTACACCAATCTAGATTATCCAAATACCACTCAACAGTTTTTTTAATACCTGTTTCAAATGTCTCTAATGGCTCCCAACCTAAATCTTTTTTTATTTTTCTTGCATCAATAGCGTATCTTAGATCATGTCCAGATCTATCTTTTACATGAGTTATAAGATCGGAATATCTAGTTATGCCTTCTGGTTTATCAGAAACAAAGTCATCTAATATTTTACATATCAGCTTTACTACCTCAATATTTTTTTTCTCATTTTGCCCTCCAATTTTATAGGTTTCACCAATCTTTCCTTTTGTAGCAACTAGCAATAATGCTTTTACGTGATCATCAACATAAAGCCAGTCTCTTATAGCATTACCTTTTCCATATACAGGTAATTTTTTTCCAGATAATGCATTTAAAATTACAATTGGTATAAGCTTCTCGGGAAACTGGAATGGACCATAATTATTTGAACAATTAGTAATAACCACAGGTAACTTATAGGTTCTATTCCAAGCCCTTACAAGATGATCTGAAGAAGCTTTAGATGCAGAATATGGTGAGCTTGGTGCATATGAAGAGTCTTCATGAAATAAGGGCAAATCACCTTTAATATTTTTTATATAATCTGGATGGGGCAAATCACCAAAAACTTCATCAGTTGATATGTGATGGAATCTAAAATTCTTTTTCTTATTATCTTCTAAATTATTCCAATAATTCCTTGCTTGCTCCAGTAAATTAAATGTGCCTATAATATTTGTTTTAATAAAATCTTTAGGGCCATCAATACTCCTATCTACATGAGATTCAGCTGCTAGGTGCATGATAATGTCAGGCTTAAAATCATAGAAAATTTCTTTAATTTTTGGTGCATCACATATGTCTATTTTCTTAAATTGATAACGATGATTATTTTCTATTGAATGAAGAGATTCCTTATTACCCGCATAGGTCATTTTATCAAGATTTAATATATTAAAATCAGTTTCGTGTATTAAATAACGAATAAGAGAAGATCCTATGAATCCGCATCCTCCAGTGATAATTATATTTTTCATAATGGTTTATCTCGCAAAGTTATTAAACATCGCTTTAGACTCGATTTCCAATTAGGTAATGAAGTTTGTAAATGTTCTTTGATTTTATCTTTGCTCATTACAGTATATTTAGGTCGAGAAACCGATGACATAAAATCCTCAGATTTAATTGGTTGTATATTAATACTTATATTGTTTAATTCAAATATTGATTCCGCAAATTCATACCAAGTGCATTCACCTTCATTACTATAATGAAAGATATTTGATTCAAAATTGTTAATTTTAAAGCAATGATTTTCAACCATTAGCATAATTATCTCTGCTAAATCAACAGCGTAGGTAGGTGTTCCAAATTGATCATTAATAATTTTTAAACATTTCTTTTCTTTAGAAAGATGTAACATAGTTTTTAAAAAATTTTTACCATATTCAGAATAAAGCCAGCTTGTTCTAATAATTAAAGCATTTTCAGGCATCAAATCTAATATGCCAAATTCACCGTTTAATTTAGATTTACCATAAGTATTTATTGGATTAGTTTTATCCGTTTCAACATAAGGTTTATTTTTATTTCCATCAAAAACATAATCGGTAGAGATATGAATAAGTTTTATATTTTTTTTCTTAGCTAATTCAGCTATTTGCTTAACTGCTAAATGATTAATTTGATTAGCAACATCAGGATATAAGTTTGCTTCATCTACCTGAGTGTATGCGGCACAATTTATTATTAAATCAAATGTCTTACCTCTAAAAAAACTATTTATACTATTTTCGGATTCTAGGTCTATGTTATGGCGATTTGCAAAAATAAATTCATGTTTATACTTAGAAGAAATTAATTTAATAGATTTCCCGAGCTGCCCATTGCCAATTACTAGGATTTTTTTCCTAACAGGATTCACAATCAGATCCTTTGTAAAAAAAATAATCTTTTAGCTCTCTTAGCTCAGGTTGACTAAGATCCTTATCTGAAAGAATTAAGTTTTCTTTAGGATAAGTCCAATTTATTTTTAAATCCTGATCATCATATTTTAAGCCTCGTTCATTATCTGGCGAATAAATTTGATCAACTTTATAAGAAAAAATTGCTGTCTCAGATAGAACTACAAATCCATGAGCAAAACCATGAGGTATAAACATTTGCTTAAAATTATCACTTGTTAGTTTAGCAGAAACATGCTTGCCAAAGGTTGGGCTATTTTTTCTAATATCCACAGCAACATCTAGAACATCACCTTGAATAACTCTCACTAATTTGCTTTGTGCATAAGGTGGAATCTGAAAATGAAGCCCTCTTAGAACACCTTTATTTGATTTTGATTCGTTATCTTGTATAAAATTTATATCATAGCCTAGAGCATTAGAGAGTTCATCATTACGAAAAGTTTCTGCAAAATAGCCTCTTTCATCAGAGTAGACTTCAGGTTCTATTAATAATATATCTGGAATTTCTTGTTTTATATACTTCATTCCTAATTACTTTTTTAAAGCGCATTTGTATAAATATTGTCCATATTGGTTTTTCATTAAAGGCATGGCAAGTTCTATTAATTGATTATCTGAAATATAACCTTTTTGAAATGCTATCTCTTCCAAACAAGCGATTTTTAAACCTTGTCTATTTTCAACAATTTCAATAAATTTTGAAGCCTCCAACAAACTTTCATGGGTTCCAGTATCAAGCCAAGCATAACCTCTTCCCATTAGTTCAACTTTGAGTCTATTCTCTTTGAGATATATTTGATTCAATGAGGTTATTTCTAATTCTCCTCTTTCTGAAGGCTCAACATATTCAACTTTTTTAACAACATCATTTGGGTAGAAGTATATCCCTGTTACAGCATAATTACTTTTTGGTTCAATAGGCTTTTCTTCAATACTTATGACGTTTCCATTTTTGTTAAATTCAACAACACCATATCTCTCAGGATCATTAACATGGTAGCCAAAAACTGTTGCTTCTTTTTCAATTCTTGCTGATTCAACTCCTTTTTTGAGTATGCCCTCTAAATCATGGCCATAAAATATATTATCACCCAGAATCATACACACATCATCTTCATCAATAAATTCTTTGCCAAGTATAAATGCTTGAGCAAGGCCATCAGGAGATGGTTGCTTTTTATAGGATAAATTTATTCCAATATTAGATCCATTGCCAAGTATGTTTTGATAACTGGATTGATCTTCTGGAGTAGTAATAATCAATATGTCTCTAATACCAGCATGCATGAGAGCAGCGAGTGGGTAATAAACCATAGG
>Ga0181552_10002666_pt1 | contig 12947 bp, 12 predicted proteins | sample 011ome_18_FD_130583 | JGI IMG/M metagenome (GOLD analysis project Ga0181552, IMG submission 130583) | Coastal salt marsh microbial communities from the Groves Creek Marsh, Skidaway Island, Georgia - 011501BT metaG (megahit assembly) | ecosystem: Environmental > Aquatic > Marine > Intertidal...
GATTGGGTGGTCTGATCTCTATATCAATTATGATAACGGCCTCTGCAATTGATGCTGATAGTCTAAAATCCGTTGTCGATATTGCAGCAGGATTAGAGCCCCTTTATGGAAAATTTGCCAAAACGATGATTGGTTTAGGCCTCTTTGCAGCGGGAATTAGTTCTGCATTAACAGCTCCAATTGCAGCAGCATATGTAGCTAACTCGTGTTTTAACTGGAAGGTGGATCCTTCACATCCAAAGTTTAAAAACACCGCTTTAGTGATTCTGATATTGGGAATGCTTTCTTTGGGCTTTGGATTTAGTCCTCTGATCATCATTCAATTAGCTCAAATGACCAATGGTATCCTACTGCCAATTTTAGCGATCTATATCCTATGGCTGGTCAACAACAATTCACTATTAAAGGAAAATAAAAACGGTATTGTTCAAAATATATTGGGAATTTTAATCGTTATCATAAGCTTACTCATGAGTTTTAAAACACTTTCCAGTATATTTTAATGAATCGAAACGAACTACATATCAACTGCGACTTAGGAGAAGGCTCCAAAAATGAATCACAGATCATGAACTACATACAGGCCTGTAATATTGCCTGTGGTGGACATTTTGGCGATTCAAATAGTGTTTATCAAACCCTTTCAAAAGCAGTTGATCTCGGAATTGAAGTAGGTGCTCACCCTTCATACCCAGACTTTGAGAATTTTGGTAGAGTATCCATCAATCTCGACAAAGAAGCGTTCTTTTCAAGTATGAGACAACAATTGGACCTCTATTTTGATCAGCTTTCTAAACTAAAAGCTGAAAACAATCACATCAAAGCGCATGGAGCCCTATACAACGACTTATGTGTAAATGAGGAATTGTGTACATGGTTTTTAGAGATCATAAAGTCCTATCCTCATAAGACATTATACACCCCTTTTAACGGTAGATTAGCAGATTTAGCAAAGGAATCGAATACACCAGTGTCTTTTGAAGCCTTTATCGATCGCAATTACAATCGAGAAGGCCGATTGATTTCAAGAGCCTTACCCCATGCTGAAAAAGACAGCTTAGATGCTGTATACGATCAGTTAGAAAGCATTCGATTAAAACAAGAAGTTCCATGTACTGATGGTACATTTGTCCCTATGAAAGCTGCTACATTTTGCATACACGGAGATCACCCCTTGGCATTAGAAAGGCTCCATTTTATAGAAAAACGCTATTCCAAATGAGCTATCAACTAATCTATAGACAATACAACGAGCGATCTGTTCTCATTCAATGGCCTCAAGTGATTGATCAGACTCTATTAAAAGATATTAATGAGTTCAAAAAAGCGATTGAATTGCACCTTCCCAAAAGTTATTCAGTAGCATCCTATTGTGAACTAATGCTGGAATTTCCCTCTTACATTGAAGATTATTCAAAGCTTGTAAAAGAGTTGAAAAAACTATATCAAAATAAAGAAGAAGGGAACTACAAATCTTCTCTCATTCGAATTCCTGTTTGTTATGACCCTTTATTTGGAGTAGATCAAGAACAGCTCTGTGACGATCTAAAGCTTTCTCTTGAAGAATTAGTAGAACTTCACACCAAAAACACTTATACTGTTTTTGCAATAGGATTCCTTCCAGGTTTCATGTATTTAGGTGGATTGGACAAGCGACTCTATCACCCTAGACTCATCCATCCAAGAGAAAAAGTACCTAAGGGCTCTGTGGGGATTGCAGGGATGCAAACAGGTATTTATCCAGGTGAAAGTCCTGGTGGCTGGCAACTCATAGGAAGATCTCCATTAGATCTCTTTAAGGTTGAAAATGATCCTCCTTGTTTTGTAAGTGTAGGGGATAAAATTCAGTTTTATCCTATCAATATGGACGAGTACCAACTCATCAGTATTCAAATAGAAACAAAAATCTATCAACTCGATAAAACTCCCTATGTCTATTAAAGTTATCAAATCAGGTATGTATACCTCCGTTCAGGATTTAGGTAGAATAGGCTATAGCGAATACGGAGTCCCTAAGGGAGGTGCTATGGATCAAATGGCATTAAAAACCGCTAACTCCCTTCTGGGAAATCAGCTCGATGATGCCTGCCTTGAAATCACCATGATGGGTCCTGTTCTCCAATTTCAAGCAGACACCTATATCGCTACAGCAGGAGCAGAATTTGAGTTATTTTTAGACGACGAGCCCATTCCCTTTCGAGAAGCTGTCTTTGTAAAATCCAATCAAGTTCTAAAATTTGGTAAACTCAAAAAGGGCATCCGAATTTATTTAGCAGTCTGTGGAGGAATTCAAACCCCAAAAGTATTGGAAAGTCGATCACTTCTAAAAAGAGTCACCTCTTATTATAAAATAGAAGACGGCATGGAGCTCCCCTTACTTGACAAATGCATGAAGCCTCAGGTATTTGCAGTGCCAAAACCAAAAGACTTTAATGGATTTTTAGAGGCTTATCCTGGCCCTGAATTTGAATCTTTAAGCGATTCTCAAAAAGAACAACTTCACAAAAATGAATTCAAGGTAAGTCATCTCAACGATCGAATGGCCTATCAAATAGAACCCAATTTGGATCCACATCAGATAGATCAACTCACTTCAGTTGTCATGGCTGGTTCCGTTCAACTGACCCCAAAGGGAAGTCTGATTATTTTGATGAGAGATGGGCAAACAACTGGAGGTTATCCAAGAGTTTTGCAACTCAGCGAAGAAAGTATCGATTTAGTAGCTCAAATGGCTACTGCTTCTAAATTCAAGTTTAGATTTCTAACAAAATTTAAGGAAACCTTATAGATTTGTTCTTAAAGAATTCACGAACTTTGCAGTCAAAATTTTTAAGACCGATTCCATGAATCTTAATGTGCTGGAACAGAGAGGATATTTAGATCGACCAATTCCTGATTCTATTGATTTAAAATCAGAGATCAAACAATTGCTCAAATCTAAGAATGCAGTACTTCTCGCACACTATTATCAGAACGAGGAAATTCAAGATCTTGCCGATATCTCGGAGATAGTTTATTCTTAGCTCAAAAAGCTAAAGAAGTCACAGCTGACATCATTGTTTTTGCAGGAGTTCACTTTATGGCCGAGACTGCAAAAATCATCAATCCAACAAAAAAAGTAGTACTTCCCGATTTAAAAGCAGGATGCTCTCTTGCGGATTCTTGTCCTCCTAAAGATTTTGCAGCTTTTAAGAAATTACACCCCAATGCAAAGGTGGTTACCTATATCAACTGTTCTGCAGAAATCAAAGCACTGAGTGATATTGTTTGTACCTCTAGCAATGCGGTCGATGTGATCAACTCTTTTGACAAGGATCAAGAATTAATTTTTGCTCCAGATAAAAACCTTGGAAAATACCTCATTAAAGAAACGGGAAGAGATCTCATTCTTTGGGATGGTTCTTGTATCGTTCACGAGGCCTTTTCCTTTGAAAAGATTACCCAACTAGCTATCGAACATCCTGAAGCAAAATTTATTGCTCACCCTGAGAGCGAATCACAAATACTCGATATTGCACATTATATTGGTTCTACCTCAGGTCTATTAAACTTTGTTCAAAAGGACAGCGCACAAACTTATATCGTAGCAACTGAAGCGGGAATCCTTCACGAGATGAGAAAAGCTGTTCCCCACAAGAATCTCATACCAGCTCCTGTAGACGATGACAGCTGTGCTTGTAGCGAATGTGCTTTTATGAAATTAAACACTCTTGAAAAACTCTATCTGTGTTTAAAGTACGAACAGCCAGAAATTCAATTAAACGACGATCTGATACGTGATGCCTATCTACCCATTCAACGAATGTTGGATCTAAAGTAAATCTATGCTAACAGATGTTTTGGTTATCGGTTCAGGAATTGCAGGCATGTCCTATGCCATTAAATTATCTGAGCTCAATCCAAAACTTCGTATCGTTGTACTTTCCAAAAGGAATCTTCTCGAAAGCAACACCAAATACGCCCAAGGAGGTATAGCAGTTGTTCAAAACTTTCAGAAAGATTCTTTCGACAAACACATTGCAGACACCCTAAAGGCTGGAGATGGACTTTGTAATAAAGAGGTGGTCTCTTTCGTGGTCAAGGAAGGTCCTGATCGATTAGAAGAACTACTCAATTGGGGAACCGAGTTCGATCAAGAAGGAGAAGGATTTCACCTGGGTAAAGAAGGTGGTCATACCGCGAAGCGAATTGTTCATTACAAAGACAAATCAGGTCATCAGATTCAAGAGGCATTGATTAAAAAAATTAAATCCATCCCTCAAATCACCATCTTAGAAAATCACACCTTAGTCAATTTGATCACCGATCACCAATTAGATCAAGGATCCGAGAGAAGATGCTATGGTGCCTATGTAATTTCATCCAAAGATCAACGCATCGTCAAGATAGTTGCTGGGATAACGGTGTTATCCACTGGTGGAGCTGGAGCAGTTTACAATAAGACCACCAATCCTGATTCAGCTACAGGAGATGGTATTGCTGCCGCCTATAGAGCTAAAGTAAGAATTGCCAATCTCCAATACGTTCAATTCCATCCAACGGCCTTAGCTCTAGATTACAATGGAAAAACCTTTTTGATCTCCGAAGCCGTTAGAGGTGCAGGAGCACACTTAAAAAATTCTAAGGGAGAACGATTTGTTTTTAAACACGACCCTAGAGGTGAAATGGCTTCGAGAGATATTGTCGCAAGAGCTATTGAAATTGAACTCAAAGAACCAGGTAAAAAAGTCTATTTGGATTGTAGCCCTATTGGAAGAGAGGCCTTTGAATTAGAATTTCCAACGATTGATCAGGCATGTAAAAATCTGGGAGTTGATCCTTTTACAAAAGGTATTCCAGTACTTCCTGCCGCTCATTATTTTTGTGGAGGCATCGATGTCGATCAAAACTCTCAAACCTCGCTCAGTCATCTTTATGCGATTGGCGAGTGCAGCCATACTGGCTTACACGGAGCCAATCGATTGGCTTCTAACTCACTCCTGGAAGCTTTAGTTTTTGCTCATAGAGCAGCTGTTCATTCGAATGACTATTTTGAGAACAATTCACTAGATTTAGTAGAAGAACAAATTCCCAATTGGAAAGACACAGACATCATCAAGGATCAAGAATCAAAAGTGATTGGTCGATTAAAATCTAGCCTACAAGAACTGATGAGTCAACAAGTGGGAATTTTCAAGTCAAATCAAAGTTTACAACAGGCAGAAAAAGAACTTGAAAAGGTCTATTTGGCTACCAAAGACATCTATGAAAATAAGAAGTTGACACACCAAATATGTGAACTTAGAAATTTAGTCAACGTCGCTTATTTAATCATCAAACAATCTCAAAACTGTAAAGAAAACAGAGGCGGATTTTACAATATTGATTATGAAAACCTATAGCAGTACCTATCAAAAAGAACTCCAACAATTTATCGAATCGGCTTTAAAAGAAGATATCGGACCTGGAGACTTTAGTGCCTTAGCAGCATTGGACACGGAGCAAGAAGGAGCTGCGCAACTCATCGTTAAAGAAGATTGTGTCCTAGCAGGTGTCGAATTGGCAAAACTCATCTTTACACAATACGATCCGAGTCTTGAAATTGAAACCTTTATTGAGGACGGAGAAAAAGTAAGCACTGGAGCCATTGCTTTTAAGGTCAGAGGAACTACTCAATCCATACTCGCTACAGAACGATTGGTTCTCAATGTGATGCAACGCATGAGTGGTATTGCAACGCTCACAAATGAGAATCAAAATTTGATTAACCACACCAAGTGCAAGGTATTAGACACCAGAAAAACAACTCCTAATTTTAGAATTGCTGAAAAATGGGCTGTTGTCATTGGCGGAGGTGTTAATCACAGAATGGGTCTTTACGATATGATCATGCTCAAAGACAATCACATCGATTACTGTGGAGGGGTGAGCGCTGCTATTGAAAAGACGATTGACTTTTTAAAACTAAAACAATTGGACCTACCTATCATCGTTGAAACTAGAGATTTAAATGAGGTAAAAGCTTGTTTAGACTACCCTGAAATCCACCGTATTTTGCTCGACAATATGAGCACTGATCAGCTCCGTGAAGCAGTTAAATTGATCAATGGTAAAATTCCCACAGAAGCTTCTGGAAACATCACTAAGGACACAATTGTATCGATTGCTGAAACAGGTGTAGATTACGTTTCACTGGGATCGGTAACACACTCTGCTCCAAATATCGATTTGAGTTTAAAAGCCCTTTAAAAAAGAGTTTTTAATTTTTTCATTTTCTTATTGTGTACTTTTTACAGTATATATCGAAATAATTTATATCTTACGGCACCTTTTTAAACAAACTATCAGATATGAAAAGCACTAAACTAAACACCATTTTATCCTTTGCATTGGTCATTGCATTGGGATTCTCCAATTGGAGTTGTAACAATACTCCAAAACAAGAGGCGCAAACTGAAGTAGCTCACGCTCATGATGACAACCGTTTTGGTGGTCTTCAGCTCTATACACTAAGAAATGACATCGGTCAAAATGGAGAAAATTTAGAAACTGTATTGAAAGCTGTAGCTGAAGCTGGATATAAAAACATCGAAGCAGCGGGTTACAATCAAGGAAAATACTACGGACTCACTCCTGCAGAATTTAAATCTCTACTCGAAAAATACCACTTAAACCCAATCAGCTCACACCAAGGTTCAATTACCTTTGAAAATGCTGATCAAGAGTTAGCAGATGCTATCGCTGTTGGATTTAAGTACTTTGTGATTCCTGTTCCACCTATGGGAATGTTTACTTTTGACAGAGAAACACAAACCATTGGAATGAAAGGCGGAGCCAAAAAGCTTACCGAAGTGATCAACCAGTTGGGTGAAAAAGCACATGCTGCTGGCATTTCACTACTATACCACAATCACCACTTTGAATTCACAAATGACGAAGAAGGAATTAAGGTGTTTGACTATTTAGTTGAAAACAGCAATCCTGATCACGTTAACTTTGAAATGGACCTCTACTGGGTAGAAGCCGCAAAAGAAAGTCATGTCGACTATTTCAAAAAATATCCAGGGCGTTTTAAACTTTGGCATGTAAAAGACATGGATGACCAGGGACGTTTTGCTCCAGTAGGAGAAGGTCATATCGACTTTAAGACCATCACTGAAAACGCTGCTATTTCAGGAATGGAATACTACTTTGTTGAGCAAGATCAAACCTTTAACCACACTCCTTTAGACGCGATTAAAATCTCCCACGAAGGATTGAAGAAATTTGGATTAGATAAAAAGTAATTAATCCACAAAAACCTCTCAAAAAAGGCAGCCTCAAGCTGTCTTTTTTTAATTAATTTTAAACATGAACAAAAACCTAACCCTCTCTATTTTAAGTTTTTGCTTAAGCCTTATAAGCTGGTCACAAAAAGTCAATCAAGACTACCAACTTCACATCGACAAGACCAATGAACCAATTGTTCTCGATGGAATTCTAGATGAAAAAGTTTGGAGCACAGTTGATGTTGCTGATAACTTTTTTATGATTCAACCCTCCGATGGAAAACCTGCTACGCAACACTCTGAAGCTCGTATGTGTTTTGATGACAACAACATCTATATGTCCATTATCTTCTATAACAACGAAGTAAAAGGAGCCTATAATGTAGAATCCTATAAACGAGATTTCTCATTCAATAAGAACGATAACTTCATCATGGCTTTTGATCCCTTTAACAACCTAACTACTGGTTTTACTTTTGGACTTAACGCTTATGGAGCTCAATGGGATGGAACCCTATATGATGGCGCGAGAACCGACTTAAACTGGGATACGAAATGGGTATCTGAAGTTCGTTTTGACGAGGATAAGTGGGTATGTGAAATAGCAATTCCATTTAAGTCGATTCGCTACAATGAAAATGCAAAGAGCTGGGGAATTAACTTTTCAAGATTGGACTTAAAGGCGAATGAAAAATCAGCCTGGGCTCCTGTTCCAAGACAATTTCCCTCTATTAGTTTGGCTTATTCAGGAAACCTAGTATGGGACACCCCTCCTCCATCTCAAAACAAAAACATCTCGTTGATTCCTTATTTAGCGACTTCTGTTGCTAATTCTGAAAATGATTTTCAAATGGGAACCGATGTGAAAATCGGAATCGGTGCAGCACTCAATTTAGATTTGACCATCAATCCTGATTTTTCCAATACTGAAGTTGATGCAGAAGTGACCAATTTGAACCGTTTTGAGCTGTTTTTTCCTGAAAAACGTCAATTTTTCTTAGAAAATGCCGATTTATTTGGAAATTTTGGAACTAGAATGGTAAAACCGTTCTTCTCGAGAAGAATTGGTTTAGGAGTTCCGATTACAGCGGGTATGAGACTCTCTGGAAACCTAGGAGAAGACCTTCGAATTGGACTCATGGACATTCAAACAGCTGAGGATATTACTCAAGGATTAGCTGCAGAAAATTTTGGAGTATTGTCACTTCAACAAAAAGTCCTAGACCGCTCCAATATTGGAATGATTTTCGTCAATAAACAGTCGATGAATTTCATCGAAGAACAGCATACAGAGAGTGATGCCTACAACAGAACTCTAGGGTTAGAATTCAACTATGCCTCTAACAACAATCAGTGGGATGGTAAATTGTTCTATCTCAAAACCTTTAGCGATGAAAAATTAGATGACTCTAATGTGTTGATGGGAAGCTTTGGACACCAGTCCAAGAAATGGCGTTTTAGAGTTTCTACTGAGTATTCTGGTGAAAATGTCAACGCTGCAGTTGGATTCATTCCTCGTACGGATTATCAGATGTATAACGCCTTTGTAGGTCACACTTTTTGGAACGAAAACTCCGATAGTAAATTAGTATCTCATGGACCTAGAGTCTTTAGTATGTTCTATTACAATAAGGCAGGGATTAAAACCGATCACTTCGTTCGTTCTGCTTATGGATTTAACTTTTTGAATCGCTCTCAATTAGAATTTAATTTCGACACTCAGTACGTCATGCTACTCGATCCTTTTGATCCTACTCAATTAGGAGTAAAAGAATTAGCAGCAGGCACCCAACACCAATGGAATACAGTTGGTGTTCAATTTACCTCAAGACCACAAAGCTTAATGACCTATCAATTTGCTGCTGAAACAGGGGGCTATTACAATGATGGAAGCAAAACCGAATTCAGTTCTGAACTAGGGTATCGTTTTCAACCCTATGTGAGTATCAACGCTATTGCGAACTATACGAAAATTGAACTAGAAGCGCCTTGGAATGACTCCTCATTTTGGCTCTTAGGTGCTAAAGCTGATATTACCTTTAACTCTAAACTATTCTTCTCAAATATCTATCAGTACAACCAGCAATTTGATCGCTGGGGAATTAACTCAAGATTACAGTGGCGTTATAAGCCAGCCTCTGATATCTTTTTGGTGTTTAATTCTATGGAAGATAACGGGATCAATGGCACCAAAGACTGGAGACTTAGTCTAAAAATAAACTATTGGTTTAACAATTAGTTGAGTAGATTAAAGACGACTCCTGCTGCAATCGCTCCACAGATGGGTGCAACAATAGGAATCCAAGAATAAGCCCAGTCGGCATTTTTATTCTTTCTTGGAAGTAGTGAATAAACAATTCTAGGACCTAAATCACGAGCTGGGTTAATCGCATAGCCCGTGGTTCCTCCAACAGTCATCCCCAGTACCCACACTAATATTCCAACTGGAAGTGCCTCTAGTGAACCAATTCCAAATTGTTTGATATAGACTCCTTCAACCTCAATATTAGGAGAAGCGATATAGAAGATGATAAACACTAATAAAAAGGTTCCGAAGAATTCACTAAAGAAATTATTTTTGTAGTTTCTAATGGCTGGGCCAGTACAAAAACATCCTCTGACAGCTCCTTCATCTTCTGTCGCTCTAAAATGATCGATATAGATGATATAAGCCACAAAACTTCCTGCCATAGCTCCTAATAATTGAGCAACTACATAAAGAGGCACTAAACTCCATGAAAACTTACCCGCCATTGCCAGACCAACGCTTACGGCTGGATTTAAATGAGCACCACTGAATTGTCCTGCAACAATTACTCCACAAAAGACCGCAAAACCCCAAGCAGCAGTTATTAATATCCAGGCATCTCCTCCTCCATTTGCTAAGGTGTTTTTAAGTGAGACATTAGCTACCACAGTAGCTCCGAAGAAAAGAAGCACAAAGGTTCCGATAAATTCTGCTAGATATGCACTCATAAGATTAGGTTTTTGGTTATACGACAATCAGCTCAATTGCCAATTCCTCGGTTAATTGTTTATAATTGTTTGGTATATTTTTATCAGTAATGATCACATCGATCTTTTTGAGATCGCATATTTTTCCAAAGCCTTTTTTATCAAACTTACTGCTATCGACAAGCAATATGGTTTTTTGAACGTGCTCCATCATTTTAGAGTTCAAATGAGCCTCCATCATATTAGAGGTCGTACAACCGTGATCAAAACTCACTCCATCTGCTCCAATAAAAAGTGTTTTACAATTGAAATAATCCAACATAGCTTCGGTATGTGGCCCTACAACAGAACCACTCGATTTACGAACCACTCCCCCTAATTGCACGAGTTCAATTTGAGGGTGATTCAAAAGACTCATCGAAATATTCATCGCAGCTGTAAGCACTGTTAAATTCATATGTGGAAGCAAGGAAGAAAAAGCCTCAACTGTCGTTCCAGAACCAATAATAATTGAATCATTCTCACTGATAAGATCAATAGCTCTTTGTGCGATGGCCTCTTTTTCAGAGGTACGTTCTAACTTTTTTACACTCACCGATCGATCCGAAACATAAGGAGATTCGATACTTGCCCCTCCATGGGACTTAAAAACCAATCCATTTTGCTCTAAGATTACCAAATCTTTTCGAATAGTAACCACACTAACATCGCAGTGCTTTGCTAAATCTACTACGGACGCAAAACGCTTTTTCTTTAACAATTCGACAATTAGTTGATGTCTTTGAGCTTGAGTCATTTACTTGATTTTGCTTCAAATTTAGAATTATTTTTTATTTTCTAAAACTTTCTTTTTAATTTTTTTATATTTCTTTTTGTTTCTTTTTATTTCTTTTATAGCTTTGTGTCATCAAATTGCTATAGATGAATCGAGCTGAAGAACTTAATTATTTACAATCCAATACCAACTGGGATGTATTGGTAATTGGTGGAGGAGCATCAGGATTAGGCGTCGCATTAGACGGGGTCTCTAGAGGGTTAAAAGTAGCGCTATTAGAAAAATCTGATTTTGCAAAGGGAACCTCTTCGAGAAGCACCAAACTTTTACACGGTGGTGTTCGCTATTTAGCTCAGGGACAGATTGGATTGGTATTTGAAGCACTTTATGAAAGAGGCCTATTAATTAAAAATGCCAACCACCTATCGAAATCACAAGCCTTTGTGATTCCAATTTACAGTTTTATCGATCATCTAAAATACGGTGTTGGGCTCAAAATCTACGATTGGATGTCCAAGCGATTGAGTCTAGGTAAATCAGAAATGATCTCCAAAAAACGTATGCTTCGACTTATGCCTCATATCAAGACCGAAGGACTTCGCGGAGGAGTGATGTATTACGACGGTCAATTTGACGATTCAAGACTCGCTGTTAATGTTGCTCAAACGATTGTCGAACAAGGGGGGCATATAGCGAACTACTGCTCGGTAAACGAGTTGCTCAAAGATGAAAAAGGAATGCTAATTGGCGTAGAAGCAATTGATGAACTCAGTGGTAAAACTTTTGAAATCAAAGCAAAAATGGTAGTCAATGCTACTGGAGTTTTTGGTGACAAAATCCTAAAAATGGACAATCCTAATGCCAAGAAAACCATACAACCTTCTCAGGGTGTTCACATCGTATTAGACAAGAAATTTACAGCTTCTGAAACAGCACTTATGATTCCTGAAACTTCCGATGGAAGAGTTCTTTTTGCAGTACCATGGAAAGAAAATCTTGTAGTTGGAACCACAGATACCTTGGTTAAAAAGCCAAAATTAGAACCTCAAGCATTAGAGAGTGAAGTGAATTTTATTTTGGAAACAGCTCAGACATACTTAAGTCCTACTCCTCAAAAAGAAGACATCAAAGCGGTATTTGCAGGACTTCGTCCATTGGCTAAGGCCTCAGATGAAAATGAAAAAACCAAAGAGATTTCAAGATCTCATAAGGTGATTGTATCCGAGAGTGGATTGGTGTCTCTTGTGGGAGGTAAATGGACCACCTTTAGAAGAATGGGGCAGGATACCATTGATGTGTTCTACAAACTAAACTTCATAAAAAAAGTAGACAGCTGCTCAAAAAATCTTCTTATACACGGAGCTTTCAAGGATATTGATGCTTTTAAGAACACTATTGATGTATATGGAACTGACGCGCCGCTATTGAATGATCTCGCTAAAGCTAATCCTGAGTGGAATCAACAGCTTCACCCTAATTTTCCAAATAAAGCAGTGGAGGTTATTTGGGCTGTTAGAGAAGAAATGGCTCAAACAGTAGACGATGTGCTCTCGAGAAGAATGCGTATCCTTTTTCAAGACGTCAATGCTGCAATAGAACTGGCGCCTCAGGTAGCAGCTTTGATGAAAGTTGAATTAAACAAAGACACTAGTTGGGAACAAGAACAAATTAGTACTTTTAACAAAATAGCAAACAAATACAAACCGATATAAGATGGAAAAAAAATACGTCATTGCAGTTGATCAAGGAACGACGAGTTCAAGAGCTATCGTATACAACAATCAAGCGAAAGCCTTAGGAAGTGCACAAACAGCGACCACTTCACTCTTTCCTCATCCAGGATGGGTAGAACAAGACCCTATGGAAATTTGGAACACTCAAAAAGACGTATTGCTAAAAGCAGCAAAAGACACTGAAATCAATCCATCTGAGATCGCAGGTTTGGGAATTACCAACCAAAGAGAAACAAC
>Ga0181552_10002667_pt1 | contig 12942 bp, 17 predicted proteins | sample 011ome_18_FD_130583 | JGI IMG/M metagenome (GOLD analysis project Ga0181552, IMG submission 130583) | Coastal salt marsh microbial communities from the Groves Creek Marsh, Skidaway Island, Georgia - 011501BT metaG (megahit assembly) | ecosystem: Environmental > Aquatic > Marine > Intertidal...
AAGCGTAGTCAAGAAAAGCAAGACTATGACGGCGACATGCCAACACCAGACGAGATTAAGGAATTCCTTGATGCTCATATCATCGGTCAAGATGAAGCAAAAGAGGTGTTGTCGGTCGCCGTTTATAATCACTATAAACGTATTAATGCAGATACCAAAGATGGTATCGAACTAGATAAATCAAACGTAATGGTTCTAGGACCAAGTGGCACGGGTAAGACACTACTAGCAAAGACTATTGCTAAATTCCTAGATGTTCCTTTTGCGCAGATTGATGCGACATCATTAACAGAGAGCGGGTATGTAGGTGACGATGTTGAGAACGTAGTTCAACGTCTTCTTATTGCTGCCGATTTTGATGTATCAAAAGCAGAACAAGGTATTGTATATATTGACGAAATCGATAAAAAAGCTAAGAAGGGCGAGAACGTATCTATCACAAAAGATGTAAGTGGTGAAGGTGTACAACAAGCACTACTGAAAATTGTAGAAGGTACAACTGTTCGGGTCCCACCTGGTGGTGGTCGTAAACATCCTGGACAGGATATGCTTGAAGTAGATACTACAAAAATTCTATTTGTTGTAGGCGGAGCGTTTGTTGGACTTGATAAGATTATCGATAAGCGTATTTCAACAGGTTCGGGTATCGGCTTCGGTGCAGATGTATTCAACAAAAACGATAAAGATATCAATGTGCGTGAAAATGTAGAAGCACAGGATGTTATCAAGTATGGTGTTATTCCAGAATTTATGGGGCGTTTTCCAGTTCTTGTAGGACTTGATCCTCTAACAGAAGATCAACTTGTTCGTGTGTTGACAGAACCAAAGAATTCTATCGTATCGCAGTTTAAGAAACTATTCTCACTTGATGGTGTAGAACTAGAACTTGCTGATGATGCATTACATGCTATTGCTAAGATGGCAAGTAAAGATAAGACGGGCGCACGTGGCTTGCGTACAGTAATTGAAAAGTCACTACTTAAACTACAGTTCAAGTTACCAAAACTTGCACGTGAGGGTCTTAAATCAGTACATATCACAAAAGACTTTATCGAAAACGGAAGTGACCCTATTCTAGTATTCGATGATAGCATTGGAAAGGTTTCAAAAAATCTAAATGAATAAGTTTCGTAGAAACGATGACAGTCCACAAAATCAAGGGCCTGTCACAAATGAACGTATTCGTTCAAACGAGTTACGTGTAACAACACACGATGGTGAAGCATTAGGCATTATGTCTAAACAAGAGGCGCTAAACTTAGCACGTCAACAGGATATGGATTTGATCCTAATTGTGCCAAAAGCAGAGCCTCCCGTAGCAAAAATCATCAGTTTGAATAAATATAACTACGAACTTAAAAAGCGGGAAAAACTACAAGCAAAGAATGCCCGTGCTAGTGCTATAGAAATTAAAGAGGTGAAGTTTAGACCAGGGATCGGTAGTCACGACTTGCAGATTAAAATGAAGCAAGCGCAAAAGTTTATCGACGGCGGAGCTAAAGTTAAGATTACAATACAAATGCGAGGACGTGAAAACGCAAAAGCACAAGACGTGCTTGGGCATTTTATTGCTGAAATTAATGAACACCTTGATAATTTCAAATTTGAACAACCGCTAAAACTTGCGGGTAACAGGATATTAGGTGTAATACAAAAAGATGAGTAGACATTACATAAAAGGAAATGACACTGACAGATACGCTAAGTCAGGCTTGACAGTTGAAGTAAAGAACGGTAATTTTGACCGTGCTTTGCGTAAATGGAAAAAGAAATGTACCGAAGAAGGTATTGTACAAGAAGTACGTGACCGTAAACAGTATGTGAAAAAGAGTGAAGTAAAGCGTAAAGCGAAAGATGCAGGACGAAAGCGTTGGCTTCGTAAACTACGTCAAGACGAGTGGAATTAAAAAAGGGGAGCAAATGCTCCCCTTTTAACCTTTATCTAAGATAAAATTAGATTAGATGTTCTGTTGATTCGCCAACAAATACTTCTTCAAAAATTGGTCTTTTGATGCTAGAATTAAGTTCTGCTTCAATATCAATGCTGTTAAGGTATTCGTTATACACTTCTTCACTATCATGTACAACAGTTGCAATTGCCTCGAAACCATCTTCTGATAAAGATTCTTTAAAACGTGTTTCGTCATCAATGCTAATATTTGTACCTGAAAGAGTATCGACTAGTGCTTGGCGATATGCTGTATAGTCATTTTCTGTAAGGAACTGTTCTACTGATTCATACTGTTTAACAATATGTGGGTAGAAAATTTTTGTTACTTTATACATAGTAGGGGATCCTCCTATAAACTGTTTCTTTTTAGCTGCTAAATAGACTTATGTAGTCTATAACTATTTATCAAAAATGTGAGGTATTATGATTGACTTAGACGAATTAGATTTAAGAACACTGCAACGTGAAAGCGCACGTGCATTAATGACAATGGACGGAACGAGTGCAGGAATTTCACGTTTCAACAAACAGGCACACCACAATAGTCAACTTTGGTACAAAGCTGTATTGAAAGAATACATTGAAAAGTTTGGTGACTTACCATGCAATGCAGGTCCTGCAAAAGACATTGTTCTTTTTTCAGAAAAACTTGGTGTATAAAAAATGTATTACATTCCGTATGAAATTGAAAGACGGGATTTAGTATGGCCAAGAGGAGCAAGCGGAAACTTTATATTATCGCAGCTACACATTGATACTAACATAACATACCATGTCAATGAAAAAAATGAGTATTTTTTTGAGCATTGTAAAGCATATACAGATGTAGATTACAGCACGTCTGATTCAACTTATGTGTATCTCAAAGATAATATGGATATTATCTATCAGTTAGCACATGATATAAAACAATTGAAAAATATAATATGGGAAGACCGATGGTTTCTTTCATTGCTAGTATCATTGCTGAATGATATAAAATCAATGGATTACTCGTTTTGTAAACATATTATTGATGGGTTAGATAAACCGTTACTTGCCAGAATATGCATACCAAAAGTGAAAAATAGTGTTTTGATATCAACTGGATATCATAATAAAATTCTTGCTAAATTTAAGCAAGAAAATATTATCATTTGTGGCAGACACGTCCCAGATATAAACAATTATCTAAATGTTGACCCATTAAATAAAGATTTTAAAAACTACCTTAATAATGATATAAATTATAATTTTGGTTATATTGGATTTGATGAAAATAGTAAATCACATGAGTATGTGACAAAGTTGCGTTCATTAAAACATAATGATAATACACTCTTTGCTATGAAGAATTCCCTATATCAAAAAGAAGTTATTAGAATTAAAAAATTACATCCAGAACACGAAAATTTTGATTGGGGTCTATTATTTTTTGAGAAAGCAGAGGATGAATGGGAAAGACTGTTTTGTTATTATGAAAAAAAACAGCAGTGGGATACATATAAAACACAAATTATAGAAAATGTCAATTTATATATGGAAAATAATGACAGAGTACTTGACATTGAATGATAAATATACTATATTAGTTACTAGGAGTTAAAATGACACAAGTACAAGAAGCATCATTATCACGTGTTTGGCAACACGCAAAGTCAGATAGACCTATTGCTCTATTAACAGCTTTCCGTGGTGAGTACGACCGTGAAGAAAATGTAAGACGTAACAAGCAACTTGCGGCAACTATCCGTAGGCTAGGTTATGGCTTCTTCTTTGTAGATGGATATTGGATTGAAAATCAAGGTACTCCAGAAGAAGTACATGTGTCAGAAGATTCACTTTTCGTTATTGCTCCAGAGGGATCAGACGAAAAGTTTCGCAAGCAGATGATTGAACTTGGTGTAAAGTGCAATCAAGACGGCGTTCTTATTAAAGATAAAGAGGGCGCAAAAGTCTATGATAAATCTGGTGGCGTAATGTTTGACGTGGGTACACTATCACCTGGCAAAGCGGGTGAAATGTACACTAAGTTGCGTAACAACAAAAAGTCAAACACTTTTGTTTTTGAAGGTGAGCGTGATGATATGGGTTTCATCAGCCGTCTACAAAAACTTGCGGGTGTTACTAAAGAGTAGTAGCATCTGTTTAACCGGGATCGCCTAATGGGGTCCTATATTCTTGCTTATTAAAGGAGAAACAACATGACAAGAGTAACAACACTAAACCTTCCTGAATTTCACCGCTCAGTCTTAGGCATGGATCGTCTAATGAACGATTTCAATAGACTAGATAACAGTGGATACCCTCCATATAATATCGAGTCAATCGGTGAAGACAAATATCAAATCACTTTAGCATTAGCTGGCTTTAAGCGTAGTGACTTAACTATCACTGTGAAAGATGGACTTCTAACAATCGAAGGCAAAAAAGACGAGATTGAACAAGAAGGACGTGAATTCATTCATCGTGGTATCGCAAATCGTGCGTTCCAACGTCAGTGGAAACTTGCTGAGTATGTTGAGGTAGTAGACGCAACTATGGAGGATGGTCTACTTTATGTTTTGCTTGAACGTCAAGTTCCAGAAGAAAAACAACCAAAGACTATTGCAATTCGCTAAGAATTGTAGTATGATAACAGGGAGAGGTGAGCAATTCACCTCTCTTTTTAGATAAATATTATACCAACTAATTTTAAGGACGAGAGAATGGCAGTAGATTCAAAACCAGAAAGCGAAGTAAGTGTATTATCATCTATCTCAACGATGATTGAACCACCAAAGCGTTACTATGTTATAATGCATAATGATGACGCAACTCCTTTCGATTTTGTCATTGACATCCTAGTAGAACTTTACAGACACGATGAACAAACGGCGGCTGACTTAGCAAACAAAATTCATGTTGAAGAAAAAGCGATTGTTGGTATGTATAATTTAGAAATCGCAGAACAAAAAATTGAAGAAACAGTCAGATTAAGTAGAGCGAATAACTTTCCGTTAACGGTGTCCCTTGATCAGGCAGACTGAGAATGACTTCATTTAAAATTTTACAATATAACACTGATAACCTGCGCCATGGCTGGGATTATTTTGTAAAGCATACTACTGATGTAGATTATGTAATACTTCAACGATTTCCTAAAAATAAAAGAATAGGTTTGTGTGAACTACTTGATAACGGTAAAGTATTCATGGTAGAAAGTGCGCCACCAAATGATTTATGTTTAGCAATTGGTAGACACAGTAGTACAACACAATTTTCAGGTACAGAATCAATAACATTACCGAGCGCACAGCATGTTATGGCATTAGATGATGCATGGCAAGGTTGTACTGCATTGAAGACAGTAGTTAATGGTGTTAATCTAGTATCGTTTCTTCCTTGTTATGAAACACATGGTGGGGAATATCCTATAGTATTCAGTGAGACAAAATCTGATATATTATTTTTACTTAATAAATTTAAAGATGAGCCCACTGTAATAATGGGAGACTTTCATGTAAATAATACTGATAGTAGAGTTAATCACCTGATAGAAAACGCAGGATTCACCTCTCATTTGGATAACCATAAAACATTTCGTAGTACATCAGGCGATGGTAATTTCTTTAACCTAGATAAGTGTATTTCTAACATTCCAATAAAATTATCAAACGTAAGAGTCGCAGATGTTGAAGACGGTGTGGGGCATATGGCTATCCGATATACGTTAGAAATTGATAAATAACTTCACATATAAATGAGCTAAACAATAATTATAAAGAAAAGCTCAGAGCCTAGAAGAGGACTAAAATGCCAAACCGTTCACCTATGGGTTTACGGAAGTACCAGAACTGGAATGGTTCACGCTGGATGTATACCCGTGAACAATCACAGTGGCACTTCGACCCAAATGAATTCACAAACGATTATCAACCCGTCTGTCAATTTGACGGAGACTGGGATTTCTCAGTCGAAAAGTGTATGAAACGTGTACAAGATTGTACATGGGCTACACGAAATCATTTCTCAAAAGAACCAGATGAAAATAAAAAACCAATGTATTCTGCAACTGCGGAAGAAATGGACTTGTTTAAAGTGGGCGCAAACCCTAAACAAGAGATATTTCAACGTGCATATGCCGAAGACATCGATATCTTTCAATCTATTGCTGCACATTTCAAAATGACTGATGTAGATGTGAAGTTTCACAATCAACGCCCAGGTCAAACTCTCAACTTACATATTGATAACTTTGCAGGACGCAAAGAACGTGGCAACAGTTTCAAGGAAATCAAAGCTGATAAAAACCCAAATGCGATGCGCAGGTTTGTCGTAATGCTTGACGATTGGAAATACGGTCAAGTGTTTATGCTTGGTAATCAAGTATGGCATAACTGGCGTCGTGGTGATTGTATCACTTGGGATTGGCGTGATATTCCTCATTGTACTAGTAACATGGGTTGGGATAATAGACCTATGCTACAGATAACAGGGTGGACTACAGATGAAACCCACGAAATTGTTAAGAGTGGCAGTTTCGATAATAAAGTAGAGGTATAAAAATGTTAGAATCTTATTTCATAGTTCTTATGCTTGGGGTCTTTTATGGTTTCTTCGTAGGTCTTATTCCGGTTGCAGGTGCTACTACAGGTCTGATTGCGATTTATAGTTTTGTAACATACTTTCAAGATCCTTATATGTTAGTTGTATTCACAACAGCAATCGTTGTTACGAGTAGCATCGGTGATAGTTTCTGTGGTGTTGTTATGAATATACCCGGAGCGGGTGGTGCAGCAGCAACAATGGTAGATGGCTTTCCGATGTCTCGTAGAGGCGAAGCAGCCCGTGCGTTATCAGCGGCAATTTCAACCTCTTGGATCAATGGTTTGATTTGGGGTCTTGCTGTATTCTTGTTCTTACCTTGGTATACACAAATCGTACTATATTTTGGCACAGTGGAGATGTTTAGTTTCTTAATATTTGCTATGGTTTGTGTTATCTTTGTTTCTAGTAAGTATTGGTTCAGAGGTTTACTGGCACTGATTCTTGGTGTACTTGTAGGTCGTATTGGGATGGACCCAGTTACAGCGGCAGACCGTTGGACATTTGGTTGGGATTATCTAGCAGATGGTGTTCAGATTATTCCAGTAATGGCAGGGTTACTTGCTGTTCCAGAACTGTTCAGTGCTTATAGAATGAAAGCAGAAAAAATTCAACTCACAAACGGCGTTATTATGTCTCAACTTATTGAAGGCATAAAAGATACATGGCGTTGGAAATGGGACGGTCTACGTGGAGGTCTGATTGGCGGCTTCGTTGGTCTTGTTCCAGGTATCGGTGGGGCTATTGCTGATTGGTTTGCCTACTCACAAACAGTAGCAGTATCACGTAAGAACCCAGATGATAGCGAAGTTCCAGTAGGTAAAGGTAACGTGCGAGGCGTTATCGGATGTGAAGGTGCTAATAACGCACAGAAAGCAACATCATATGTTCCTACTGTTCTATTCGGTATCCCAGGTGCACCGTTTGAAGTTATTGTCATGGGTCTACTAATGTATGTAGGTCTAGAACTTGGAACACCTAGTGTTCTAGCAGATGAACGTTTCTTTGACGTTCTATTAAGCAGTTATTTGTGGAGTTTGATGATTATCTTACCAATATCATATGCGTTTATCAAGTATGCGGTATACATCACAAATCTTCCATTCAAGTTTTACTTCTGGCCAATATTTGCGTCACTGGTATGGAGTTCAACACAATACACAGGTCTTATTGATGACTATATTATGTTGGCTCTATGTATTTGTGCAGGTATGGTTATGAAGTATTTTAAGTTCAGTCGGGTTAGCTTTCTGATTGGATTTATTCTAAGCTACAGATTAGAAGCAAGTTGGGTACAGTTTAACTCATTCGGTTACGGTTGGGAGGAGTTAGTATTCAGACCGCTACCAGCGACATTCATGGCGCTTACAGTAGTAGCACTAATTTGGGGCTTATTTTTTAACAAAGCGAAAATCGACTTTGTGTAGAGGACTATTCATCTAAACAACTATAGGAGAAATAAAAGATGAAGATTAAAAACTTAATTACAGGTGCAGTAACAGCACTAGCAATGACTGCATCGGCAGCATTTGCAGACATCACACTTGTTGTTCCACAAAAAGCAGGACAAGGTACAACAGTGTGGGCAGAAATTATCGTAAAAGAATTAGAAAAACACTTGGGTGAGCGTATCGTTCTTCGTCTTATCCCAGGCGCACGTGATATTCCAGGTATCAACAAGTTTCACAACGACCTACGTTTTGACGAAAACACAATCGTTGTGACACACGGTGGCAACGGTGTATCATTCCTGCAAGAAGAAGTTGACTATAACTACGCAGAGTATGAGTCAATCGGTCTTATGAACTTGAACATTATCGCAGGTAAGCGTATTGGTGATGATATGTCAGCGCCTCGTTTCCCGGCGGGTTCAGGTATGGTTCCAGAAGCATTCGCAATGACACTTCTACTGTGTGGTCCAGATAAAACAGTTGACGAGTATATTGAGTGTTTTAAAGAGAACGTGACATGGGTAAAAGGTATGTCAGGTGGTGAACGCCGTCTAGCATTTAAGCGTGGTGACTTGAACGGTACACGTGAAAACCCAGCAACATATAACAAGCACGTTGTACCAGATGAAAACGCAGAACTTTGGTTCCATCACGGTCTGCTAGACCCAGCGACAGGCGAGCATGGCGATGATCCAAACTTCCCAGCAGGTTATCAGGTAGAAGACTTGTTTGAAGCAAAATGGGGCGTTCGTCCATCAGGTGAGTTCTACGATGCGTACAAACTAGTTAAATCATTCCGTGATGGTTTACAGAAAGCAATCTGGATCAACAAAGGTAATGATGAACTACGTGACCGTCTACGTGCAGCAATGACGGCAATGGCTAACGACCCAGAGTCAATGGCAGCGATTGAAGCAAAGAACGGCAAGTACGAGTGGTTCATTGGTGAAAAAGGTGACCAGATGCGTGATACTCTAATGACATTTATTACAGAAGACGCACTACGTAACCTAGTTAAATTTAACCGTGAAGCACTAGGACTTAACTCAGTTTACAAAGCAAACTTAGTAGAGTAAGATAAGTATTGGTGGGAGGGGAAACTCTCCCATCACTTTTAGAGGAGTTGACATGGAAAGTAATTGGGATAAAGTAAAGCCAAGAACAAACTATCACTTTGATGCTTTTAAGAATGATCCAGCATATGATAATATGCGTTACATTGGTCGTTTCGTAGGTGATTGGCAAGAAGAATTACAACAAACAATCGATAACAGTAAAGAAATTACTTGGCGTACACGTAATCCTATTGACGGTACAAGCAAAGATATTGAATCAGAAGAATACGATTTAGAGCGTAGTGGTGCAAACAAAGATTTAGCATTAACTAACCTAGAGTACAACTTACTTCCAGTATTCCAAAAGATGACTGACGCATTACACTTGCTTCCAGGTGATAAGCGACAAGTACAAAGTAGAGTACACGTACAGTTCCCAGGTCAAGTATGGAACTTACACATTGATAAATTAGAAAAATGGCATGAAGATGAACCACACAAAGTATATCGTTTTATGGTGATGCTAAACGATTGGGAGCCGGGTCACTTCATTCAATACGGTAACTTTGTTCATACACATTATCGTGCAGGAGAAATCTATTCATTTGATTGGTACAATACTCCTCACTGTACAGCAAACGCAGGACACGGTCCACGCTGTACTCTATTAGTTACTGGTGTAGCAACAGAAGATACCCTACGATTATTCTCAACATACGACAACAAGATTGAAGTATGATTGAACTTTTAACAACTAATATAATTTACGTATTTTACAGACTTGCTATCTCTGCTCCTCTTGTAAAATTTGTGAATAAATACTTTTCGTATTACATTGCTGTGCTAATTATGGCACAGCTTTCTTTCACTTATGACTATTTTGTGTTCGATAACTACTTTACAAACGCAAAAGAATTTGTTATAATAGATGTAATTAAATCAGATATACTATACACCTTGCGAGTGTTAGCAGCATGGTGGCTTATAAAACAAATCTGGGACTGGATAGGAAACTATTGGGTCGCAGTATTCATCGGAGCAGAGATAACATTTGTTTGTGATTATTTTATCTTTGCAGACTTATTAAGAGGCTAGAATGACAGTAGGAATTATTTCTGCTATCCCAGAAGAATATTCAAAACTTGAATGGGATAGTGAACCACGAACAGAAACAATCATTAATAAAATCTTTCAATTCGGATCAATCAATGGCGTTGAAGTTGTCGCAGCAGAATGTGGCATTGGTAAAGTAAACGCAGCAATGACAACAGCACTGTTACTAGGACACTTTGGTTGTTCGAGTATTGCATTTTCAGGTGTCGCAGGTGGTGTCAACCCTAAGTTTAAGATTGGCGATGTGATTATCGCAGAACAACTTATTCAACACGATTACGGTGCAATTGTAGAGGGACAACTTATCTCAGCGATCCCAGGAAGTTTTCCTGCATTAAGCGACAGTAGTGAAGATACATCGTATAAGATGTCACCTGATATGCGCACAGTACTGAAAGATCAAGTAGGTTCAATTGCCCATTTTGGTCGTGTGATTACCGGTGACACATATCTTGCGTGTTCAAATACAAGACAGATGTTCTTTGAACAATTCAAAGCAGACGCAGTAGAAATGGAAGGTGCAGCAATCGCACAAGTATGCTGTAACTGGCACAAGCCGTTTGTAATCGTGCGAGTGCTAAGTGATTTAGCAGGCGATGAATCACATGTTGACTTCGATGAATTTGTAGATGATAGTAGTAAGAAGGCAGCAGCAGTTCTTAATAAAGTTCTGCCAGTATTAGATGCATGGGAGTAGAAAAGCCATTAATCGAAAAGTTTGAAGACACTCCGTTTGTTAAGAGCGGTCAAGACATAGTAGATGAAAACTTTTATTACGCAGTATTCAATGACAAGTGGCCAGTATGTGACGGTCATTTGTTATTTGTACCAAAAGAAAACAACATAAAACACTTGACTATGGCTCTTGAAGCCACAGTAGAACATGGCGATAAGTTAAGAAACGAGGGTAAAATCGACGGTTATCATTTTGGGATGAATATGGGAGGTAGCGCAGGACAAACTGTTATGTGGCCTCATATTCATTTTATTCCACGACATTATGATGATTGTGAAGGATTTCCTGGATCAGTGAGACTAGCACATCGTAATGGACATGGTGCTAAGTACTATATGGAACATCCTGATTTTAAGGATGAATATATTAAAATACACAAAGAACATTCAACTATAAAAGGGTTTAGCGAATGAGTTATGATACATCAACTGGTATTGTCGTACTATACGACACAAAAGAATATAAATCACTTGATAAGAAAACATCTGGTCAACTTTCAAGTGTATGCAAGTTAAAGAAATTCGATGATAATGATAATGCATCTGCCACGATTTCATTCCCATCAAAAGTAAATGTTGATAGTATTACAGTAGTAAAAACATCAGCAAGCACAGCACAACAATGGCGTGAGTTCGGTGGTGCACAAGCAAAAGCACACAAAGGTAAAGTAGATAATCTTGTATTTGATATCGATGGTAACAATGAAGAAATTTATGAAGGTGCAATGCTTGCTCTTTATTCATTTAACAAATATAAAACAGTTAAAAAAGACGATAAGCCTCTAAACATTCAGATTGATGCAGTTACAGATGTGAGTATCCATGAGAGTGTTTACTTTGCACGTGACTTGATTACAGAGCCAGGAAATGTTCTATACCCTGCTTCATATGCACAGCGTATCAATGATGAACTAACACCCCTAGGTGTTAATGTTCGTGTCTTCCATCAATCACAATTAGAAGCAATGGGCTTTGACTTGCTACTAAGTGTTGGACAAGGTTCTACTAAAGACTCATACGTTGTTGTTATGGAGTGGATGAACGGAAATGATGAACAGCCATTAGCACTTGTTGGTAAGGGTGTTACATTCGATACAGGTGGTATTTCTATCAAGCCAAGCGCAGGTATGGGTGATATGAAATATGACATGGGTGGTTCGGGCGCAGTTGTAGGTGCAATGCATGCCATCGCTTCACACAATGTAGAACAGAACGTTGTTGGTATCGTGGGTCTAGTAGAGAATATGCCAGACGGTAACTCTATCAAACCGGGTGATGTTGTGACTTCACTATCAGGTATGACTGTAGAGAACTTGAATACAGATGCAGAGGGCCGTCTAGTACTAGGTGATATTCTGACATTCGTTCAGCGTGAATATGACCCAAATCGTATCATTGACTTAGCAACACTAACTGGTGCTATTGTTATTTCATTAGGTGAAGAAGCAGCAGGTTTATTCACTAACTCTACCAGTTGGGGGCAAGAAATCTTAGATGCTGGTAAGCGTTCAGGCGAAGGCTTCTGGCGCATGCCAATGGGTCAGAACTGGAATAAGATGATTGATAGTGACATTGCTGACATCAAAAACATCGGTGGCGGTCGTAATGGTGGATCAACAACAGCAGCAGAATTCTTGTATCGTTTCGTTGACCAAGAACGTGCTTGGGCACACTTAGATATTGCTGGCGTATGTTGGAACGGTAAAGGCAATGACAATGTACCCGGTGGTGCAGTTGGTTTCGGTGTTCGAACACTATATGATATCGCAAATCAAACACCACTATCATATGACATTGACGAGGATATGAAGTATTAATGTCAAAGACATTTTGCATAGCACCATGGCACGACACTCATATTGTCACAGACGGTGGCTTTAAGGGTTGTTGTGTTATGGCACAAGGACCCAAACGAGGAAGATTTCATACTGATGGCAAGCCAGTAACAATACGTGATGGTATTAAAGCCGGGGTCAATAGTGATACAGCAAAAGAGTTGCGACTTGCCTCACTTAATAATGAATGGCACCCAGAATGTAAACGATGTATGGATGAAGAACAATCTGGTATG
>Ga0181552_10002680_pt1 | contig 12915 bp, 8 predicted proteins | sample 011ome_18_FD_130583 | JGI IMG/M metagenome (GOLD analysis project Ga0181552, IMG submission 130583) | Coastal salt marsh microbial communities from the Groves Creek Marsh, Skidaway Island, Georgia - 011501BT metaG (megahit assembly) | ecosystem: Environmental > Aquatic > Marine > Intertidal zone...
GTTTCCTTTCGTAATCTTTACCAGCGCGCTCTTCTTCTTGTTATAGGACGGAGCGACCATTGCTATTATTGTTGTTGTCTATTATATTATCAAGTGCGCGTTCGCGAGGAAAAGGGGAGAGAGGTGTGTTTGTTAAAAAAATCAGACAGACAGACGTGCGTCGTGTTTTTGACGGCGCGAGAAGAAGAACCAGAAGAAGAAAAAGAAAAAAATGCAAAAATCTCTGCTCTCCTTCCTTTTTCGGTTTCTTCTTCTCTCTTACAACAAACGTATCATCCCAGAGCAACAATCTTCATAACTTTGGTGACCATAACATAGCATAATAGAAAACATGCACGTGATCAAGAGAGATGGCCGCCGCGTCGAAGTGGCGTTTGATAAGATCACCGCGAGAATTAAGAAGCTCTCGTATGGATTACATCCAGAACATTGCGATAGGTACGTCTGCGCGAACAAAAACGTCTTCGTCTTTTTTCTTCTTCTTCTTCTTTACCTTCTTGGTTCCGTTGTGTATTCAAAAAACGAGGGATGATGACGTTTGACACGGAGGGTACTACGCAGGCATGAAGCGTGTGCACGTGGTCTTCCTTCTTTCGAAACGTTCTGGCGTCACTCTTTGTTGGATTCTCGACCGTTTCAACCGCGTTTGTTTCCGAACTGACGCGATATTTGACGACGATACAACAATCACGAACGCATCGAAGAGGCGTACGGCTCTTTTTTTTTTCTATTTTGAATCATCCGCGAGATTTCAACGCGCTGAGCGTCGATGGAACGTTTCCTATCCGCGTTTCTTCTCGAGTTACGCTCGAAAACACGTCCATGGAGGATTCGTTCACGTTTCGTGGACATTTCTCGTTCGCGAGATGACATGCGAACGGCGAATACGAAATCTTCATTTTCAAAAATCTCAACGGGCAAACAGCTCACTCTTCGACGACGCGTCGCGTGTTTCAAAACGTTTGAAAAAATGAGAAAAAAGAGTAGTGACTGACCAAATTCTTCTTTCTTTTACTCTTAAATAAACAGCGTTCTCGTAGCCCAGAAGGTGTGCCAAGGTGTTTACCCGGGCGTGACGACTGCTGAATTGGATGAGCTCGCGGCTGAAACCGCAGCGGCGATGACTTCCAAGCATCCGGATTACGCGCAGCTTGCCGCGCGAATCGCCGTTTCAAACTTGCACAAGACGACGGACAAATCTTTTTCGACGACGATGAAGAAGATGTACGAACACACGAACCACAGAAACGGCAAGTGGTCCCCGTTGCTCGCCGATGATGTGTACGAGATCATCACAGAGAATGCGGAAAGATTTGACGCGGAAATTGTCTACGACCGTGACTTTGATTACGACTACTTTGGTTTCAAAACTTTGGAGCGCTCGTACTTGTTGCGCATCGACGGTAAAGTTGTCGAGCGCCCGCAGCACATGTTGATGAGAGTATCCATCGGTATCCACAAGAAGGATATCGAAAAGGCTGTTGATACGTATCACATGTTGTCTGAACGTTGGATGACCCACGCGTCGCCAACCTTGTTCAACGCCGGTACGCCGCGACCGCAACTCTCCTCGTGCTTTTTGATTTGCATGAAGGAAGACTCCATTGAAGGTATCTACGACACGTTGAAGGAATGCGCGTGCATTTCCAAGTCCGCCGGCGGTATTGGTTTGTCCATTCACGACATCCGCGCCACTTCGTCGTACATTAGAGGCACAAACGGTACCTCGAACGGTATCATTCCGATGCTTCGCGTGTTCAACGACACGGCGAGATACGTGGACCAAGGCGGCGGTAAGCGCAAGGGCGCTTTTGCCATTTACCTCGAACCGTGGCACTCTGACATCTTCGACTGGCTCGACTTGAGAAAGAACCACGGGAAGGAAGAAGCGAGAGCTCGTGACTTGTTTTACGGTTTGTGGACGAACGATTTGTTCATGAAAAGAGTCGAAGAAAACGGCAAGTGGACGTTAATGTGCCCGAACGAGTGCCCGGGTTTGTCCGAATGCTGGGGTGAAGAGTTTGAAGCTTTGTACACCAAGTACGAAAAAGAAAACAAGGGTAAGAAGACGATCAACGCCCAGCAGCTTTGGTTTGCGATTCTTGAAGCGCAAGTGGAAACTGGTAACCCGTACATGTTGTTCAAGGATGCGTGCAACCGCAAGTCGAACCAACAAAATTTGGGCACGATCAAATCGTCCAACTTGTGCACAGAGATCGTCGAATTCACCTCGCCGGAAGAAACTGCCGTTTGTAACTTGGCCTCCATCGCTTTGCCGCGATTTGTCATCGAAAAGAACGAGAGCTCTCCGACTGGCAAGACGGAAACGAAGAAATTGTTGGGCTCTCTCAGAGCGAGCGACCGTTACTTTGATCACGCCAAGTTGAGTGAAATCACGAGAAAGGTGACTCGCAACTTGAACCGCATCATCGACGTCAACTATTACCCGGTCGAAACTGCGAAGAGATCGAACATGAAGCACAGACCGATTGGTTTGGGTGTCCAAGGCTTGGCTGACGTATTTATCTTGCTCGGCTTACCGTTTGACTCTCCGGAGGCGCAAAAGTTGAACGCCGAAATCTTTGAGACGATTTACTTCGCGGCGTTGCAAGAATCGAACGAACTCGCGAAAGAAGAGGGCACGTACGAATCCTACGAAGGTTCCCCGGTTTCCAAGGGTGTGTTGCAACCGGACATGTGGGGCGTTACCGAAATGCCGGGCGGCGATAGACACGGCTGGAGCGCGTTGAGAGAATCCATCGCCAAGCACGGCGTTCGCAACTCCCTCTTGGTTGCACCGATGCCAACCGCGTCAACCTCCCAAATTTTGGGTAACAACGAGTGCTTTGAACCGTATACATCGAACATTTATGCGAGAAGAGTGTTGTCCGGTGAATTCACCGTCGTCAACCAGCACTTGTTGTCGGATTTGACCGAGATGGGCTTGTGGGATCCAACGTTGAAGAACAGTTTGATCTCTGACAACGGCTCTGTCGTCAACCTCGACATCCCGGATAACTTGAAGGCTATTTACAAGACTGTGTGGGAAATCAAGCAACGTATATTGGTGGACATGGCTGCCGCTCGAGGCGCGTTTATCGACCAGTCGCAGTCGTTCAACGTCCACATGTCTGATGCCAACTCCGGTAAGTTGACTTCCTTACACTTCCACGCGTGGAAGTCTGGATTGAAGACTGGTATGTATTACCTCAGATCCAGAGCTGCTGCGGATGCGATCAAGTTTACCGTCGACCCGACGAAGGCTGCGAAAAAGGTGGAGAAGGAGAACGTCTTGAAGCCGTCCAACGGCGGGCCGAAACCAACCGCCGTCCCGACGAAGAAGGAAGTTTCGGAGATGAGTGAAGCGGAACAGGAAGCGCACATGGCAGCCAAGCTCAAGTGCTCGCTCGAGAACAAGGACGAGTGCTTGATGTGTGGATCTTAATCAGCAAGAACAACAACAAGTGAAGAGTGATGCACTTTTTCGGCGCGGACAGAAATCGACAACAAGAAAAGGAGAAAGAGAGAGAGAGAGAGCGTGAAAGGTGTATTTTGGAGTGTAGGGTGGGGAGTTTTTGCTCGTAGCGCATAGTGCGTGGCGAGGTTTAATCGCTTTTGCATACAATTAATTTTATATACTACTATTATTACATTATACAAGACAACTTGTTTGCTGCGCGTATTGAATATTATTCGGTTGGCTTTTTGGCGTCTTCCATCTGCACCCCCCACGAAGCCTCGATCCCAAAAATTTCGCTTGAACGCGATTAAACACGTCACTTTTAAGAAACTAAGAAACACCGCCCGCGCATATCAACTCTTCGTTCAAAAGCATAAACTGAGAGAAACGAATACCCCGTCGCATCCGCATCTCTTCCTGCTGCTGCCTACTCCTTCCCCTTCCTCCTTGAGGTGCGCAGAGAGAACAGAGGCGGATAATAATAATAATAATAACAGTTGAAGCAAAGCAAAAAGCGAGAGCGTGAAACGACGACAAATCCGAGCCATAGGATTTGTGTGTGAGGACAAAGAAGCAAATCATGTCTTCATCCTGCCCTACATCGTCTAAGTGCGCGCACACGAGCGCTTGGCGCGTACAAAAGACAGGAGCGTCGAAGAATATTCGCAAGAACGCAGCATCCGTCAGTTTGAGAGGGGCATCAAAAGACTTATCGTCTTCGCACAGAATTCGCCGTCTTATCCCCCGAGGCGACGACGTTGAAAACGACCGGCGAAATTTCGCCTCCTCGTCGTCGTCCTCCGTTACTTCCTCCGTCCGTACTCGCGCATCGCTGTCTTCGTTTCGCACGATGTCGATGCGAACGTCAGCGACAGTAGATGAAACAGGAGACGTCACGACATCGAAGAATAAAATCACAACCGCTACGACCACGAGGAGGAGATTGCTCTCCTCCTCCTCCTCCTTCTTCTCCTCCTCGAGAGGAAAAAGGAACAAAAAAACAGACGAGAGCTTTCGTTTGCACGCGCTCAGGAAAAAACAACAAGGAGGAGGCGACAAAGAACAGGACGAAACGACCATCGAGTTCATCAAATCACTCGTTTCTGGTTCGTTTTACGAAGAAGACGAAGAGATTGGCGAGGATGAATTCTCTGCCGCGGGAGGAAGCTCGTCGGAAGCGCTGGTTCGTCGAAGAAAGCCGGCGAAAGGCGTGCAATTTTTCAAACCAGGACTGCGGAAACTCACGGCGCGCCAACGCATGGCGCTTGCTTTTTCTGATCTGGACTCTTCCGGTTGGTGGGCTGTCATCTCGTCAGGAATTGTATTCGGAACATTTATTCTTGAATCGTACAACATTGGCACCTTTGGTGGCTGGGACGTCTTGTATCGAGACGATATTCCGTGGTACTCTGGGCTAGTTTCCATGGACAACATCCGCGACATCGAAGACGCCTACAACGCGTTATTTTTCTTTGAGCTTTTGCTTCGAGCGTGGGTCGCCGAATTCAAGTTTTCGTTTTGGACGAATCCTTTTACTGTTTTAGATACAGCGGCTACGATTCCTCCGGTATTGGCAGTTTTCGGTTTAGTCGACAGAATGTCGCCAATCCCTCGATTTCTTCGGCTACTCCGGATCGTCCGTCTTCTTCGCTTTCTCGAGCGCTCTCCAGACTCGGTGTTGTTTGGTTTGTTCAAGTCCGATTCGATGACAGTTCAGCTCACCGGCGTCGCCGCCGAGTTCATCTGCATCTTCGTCATCGCCGCCGGCGTAATATATGATCTCGAGTTCGGCATCAACCCGGCTGTGAAGAATCTCAACGATACTTTGTATTGGGCGGTGCTTACGCTCACGGGTATTGGTCAGCCATTTGAAGTTGTCACTCCGGGCGGGAGAGTTGCGACTGTTGTTTCCATTTTTGTCGCCCTTTTAGTTATACCAGGTCAATTAGCAAAGTTAGCGACTATTTCAGGAGGCGAGATGCTTTTGGGGATGATGGAAGACGAAGACGAAGAGGACGAAGACCAAGAACTCATCTCAAACACAGGTGAAGTTTTCATTTTGAAATCTACGGATGAAGATCCCATCACGAGCGGCGCGAAAACGTTCGACGACCGCGTGTGCGATTCGTGTGGATTAGAAATGCACGAGATTGACGCTCGATATTGTCGCAGATGCTCGTTTAAGCTAGCCGAATCCGACGTCACCGGCTTGAGGTTCGCTCGAAAGATTGCAAAGAAAAAGAAGGCGATCGAAGAGAAACAAGTGCGAGGAAACGTCAACGTCGGCCGTTTAGGAGTGGACATGATGTCTTCCATCTCCACGTCTACAAAGGCGCTCTCGAATAAGAAAAATCGCAATAGTTAGTTAGTCATATTGTACAGGTACTACGCATACTGAATATATATTAAGATTGATTGATGTACACTTTGCAAACCAACATCCAAGTCTAACTTCTTTGACTCGTCTTCATCAAAGAATTCTTTCAACTACTTCTATTTTCTCTCTTTCGAGACGACTTTTGATGAAGCGGAAGAGGAAGGAGAAGAATGAGATGAAAGGAGAGACGAACCCATATACGTGAGAATCCCAACCGCGCCGAATGCCGTCAGCACGTAGGTTTGATATCTATAGTATTGAGCGGCGTGTTTCCAAAGCTGAGGCATGGTTGGAATTTCCGTTTTTATGTTCTTCTGCTTTTCGTGCATTTTGTATCGCCGAACGCGCGAGAAGTCCAACAAGGAGAGAAACACAACTTTTCGCGCACCCGCCTCGCGCGTCTTCTATCTAATCATTCAAGTTTCATTTCGGAATTTTCGTAAACAAAAGAAAGGAAAGTTTTTATGCCGTGTTCGAATTGAGCAAAATGAGCTTCGAGCTTTCTTACACTGCTAAAAAAACTACATCTCGACGAAGTCGATGTTATCACTAATATGACGGTGGATCTGCGATACTCGCATACGACGACGACGTTTCATTATCGGAGGGTACCAAATCCTTATCCTCTGCTGGATTGTACAGACAGATCCTCTCTTCAATGCAATCGTGCGTTCGAGGCGTGAGTTTGATTACCGTGTTCAATGGAATAACGCCCTGCGACGCCGACGTTCTATCTAAACCAACGAAATACGCGTAAATTAAACGTAAGACGCCTTGGTGACCTACTATAACGACAGGCTCGCGATACGATTCCAACTCTTGTATGAGTGGATCGAGCCTCGATATAACGTCGAGATACGATTCGCCTCTTGGATAACGATAGCCAAGCTTATTTTCTTGCCGCAATAAATACTCTTCCGGGTACGCTTCCTTGATTTCCTCGTATGTCATACCGTCGCAAACACCGGCATATATTTCGTCCAAGTTTCTTAAAACGCGCGGCGCCATTTGCGTCCATATTTTACCATCGCTCGTCAGAATTTTCGGGTGGGGAATGTGACGAGCGGTCAATTGCGTGCGTTGCAAGGCAGACGTCCATAAACGAACCGGTTGCGCTTTATCTGTTTCTGGATCCCGCCCTATCACATCATTCGCATAATCGCCGAGACGTTTGGCGTATGCTTCGCCCATGGCCGTGAGACACGAATCGCCGCCTATTTTACCACTCGCGTTATACTCAGATTGGCCGTGTCGCGATAAATAAATCGAAGTCGTGTGCGCGTGGAGATTCGAGAGAAACTGCACGATCCGCCCAAGTAAATATCCGTGTATTCTATTGATTTCCACTCGCTTTCCGCAATCAATGAGTTTAATGAAACTCAAATTATCTTCGTCCATGGTTTCGTACCTTCGCTCGTATTCACGAATTCTTTGTCTAAAATCATCATACGCAGCTTGCTTATCTTCGTTCGTCACATAATCCGCGTTGGTCACTTTCGCCTCCCAGATATTGTTCGTGATGATGTCTTCGTCGTTACAGACGCTCTCCACGAAGAGTAACTTCACTGGAAGTGGGCCCATTTGATCAACGAGCCATTGTCGCCTCGCTTTCGTGGAATTGGTAGCGTCAAAAATAGCAACTCTCCCCGAATCAACACCGCGCTGCTCTAAATACGAAACGGAATCTTCCTGGAAGAGGAAATCAATCATATCTTTCATGGCCGCTCGCGCCAAGACCTCGCGCTCTTTTTCGTGCTGGGAATCAAAAAGAACGTGCGTCATTTTCCCAGCGCCATACACTTTACGCCTGTATTCGCCCACGTTGAAGACTTTCGTATTCGCGCCGTGAAAAAATCGAAGATACTGACACAAGCGTTTCGCCATGTGCGTTTTCCCTCTCGCTGGTAAGCCAACCATGACAAGGACGTGCTTTTCGCCTATATTACCTTGGTCGCCATAAATCGGGGGAGGAATTGTCTGTGGCGTTGGATTTTCTTCTATGCTGAGTTTCATAAACGATGCCGTGGGCTTCATTCCTTTCTCTAAACTGGACGGTCTCGGCGGCGACGAGACTCCCGGGTTGGGAATGTTCTTTTGCGCTGCAATCATATCCTGCTCCGGATACCGAATCGTGCGCTGCGAAATCGTCTCCGCACTTGAAGGCTGTTTCTCACCATTACTATTATTAACGCTATCTCGAACTTCCTGCTTCGGTGCCGCCGGACCTACTCTGTTATTTCCCACGAGCTGTTGTTTCTCGCTCTCTTTGCTCACTTTTACTACATCACTCGTCGCGTCGAGAACATGCCGGGTAACTCCTGAAATACTCATACTTTTCGCTCTATTTGATTCGATCGGTGGAGGTGGAGGTTTCGTACCACCTGTTCTTCTAAAGTATTCATCGTCGGCATTCAGAGAAGTAAAGGCATCTTTTCGCTCGCCTTCAGTTGACGATTTGGGAGAATAAGCCTCCCAGTTTTGCGGGTCGAGAGGATCGGCAATCACTGCACCTCTTTTTAACATCGAAACAGTTTCTTCGTTATCGTCGTTTGCGCGCGTGTTTCTCTCTGTATCTTGTCCTTCTCCGTCTTCTTCCACGACTTTCGAAAGCGAAGAAGAAGACGTTTCCTTTTTTCTCACAAATGATGCGCGCTTTCCACTCTCTTCATCTTCTCGCTTGTCGAACATCTCCTCATTTCTTTCTTGCACGTCTAATGAAGTCTCGTTCACTTTTGGAGTGATGTCATCATCAGAATCTAACAAATCTACGAGATCGTCCATGTCGTGTGGTGTGTCTCTTCTGCGCGCCAACTTTCTGAAGAATCGGAATTTGTTTCTCACCTTCTCTTCTCTTTTTTCCATCACAAACACACGCCCAACGTCACTTCTGACGCGTACATATACACTCTTGGCTTTTGGCTTTTGGGTGATGTCAAGTCATGATGCGCGTACTGGACGATCTCAACAGAGATACGACGACGAGAATAAACGAAGACTGATTGCCGGTACCATTCCATTCCGATTCACGCGCGGAGAAACTAAAGCAGAAAAAGACGAAACCGTTAAGAAGGACAGTGCCGCGACGACGATGGAGACAAATAGCAAGAACAATAGTAATGTAGAAGTACTCGTGATTAGCTGTAGACGGAAACCGGATAAACGATCTTTCCCGAAAGGAGGATGGGAGCTCGATGAAACCGTGGAAGAAGCCGCGCGAAGGGAAACTTTAGAGGAAGCAGGTGTATCGAGCGCGGTTCCTTTAATACCTATTTCGACAAACACAGGTGGTATACAATACGAAAGCAAATCAAACCCGATGGGATGTACTGCACACTTCTTCTTGATGCGCGTGACCGAACAGAGCGAGAAATGGGCGGAAGATTCTATTCGAGTACGGGAATGGGTGTCCATCGAGCGAGCGAAAGATGTTTTGAAACAGAAATGGATGAAAGATATTCTAGATGAAGCCGCGATTAGGGGTTTGTTTTTCGAATGATAATAATTAAAGCTCAATAAATAGCTCCTACTGCGCGCGCTTGCCGTTACATATTTCTAACTCTGCTTGTTTTTGTTGCTACTACTAATTACTTTTATCTTCTTCGGTCTCGATTCGTCGCTAAAAATGACTCCCGTGTTCTTGAGAAAATCAGCAACGCCGCGTAACAAAATCATATCTTCGTCGTTGAAGTACGGAGACTTTAAGGAGTTCGACGGTTTGTTACCACCAAGTTTCGAGGGTCTGCTGGAAGGCAAAAAACGAAACGCTTCTCTAAATTCTTTTGGCCCAGCTTTGATGGGCGCATCGAAATGGCACGGCACGATTCGGTTAAAGTTCCATTTTGCGACGCGCTGTGCCCAATCGTTGACGTAGTCCGGAACGTTTTCATACACCAACGTCGCAACCACAGGAGCAACGAACAAGCGATTGGTCACGTCTTTCCAACTCTCTTCCGGATCCAGGAGGTTATTTGGACCAAAATATAAAGCCTGCAGAGCATTTCGCTGCCAACCCAGACGTCTCTTCTCTTCTATAGTCATCGAGGCGGAATCGTTCGTGCGAGATTTTGCCTTTTCGCGGATGTTGAATAAATTTAAAAACTTCAGCGCGCTAATGGTGAAGGAATTGTCGTCGCCTGATTCCATTAAATCGCATTCTAAAACGGCATCGGGAATGTTTTCGGAGACGTAAACGACTGAATCAGTAACCAGTAACGTTTTTGAGGGCTTATGAAGGAAAGCGCATTCGATAAAAGAGACATAGGAAGCAACTCCTAAAGCAGGCGGCTTTAGCAACTCAATATCAAACTCGTCCATCCACGAAGGTTGCGAATCACCTAAAATGCCGCCCCCATTCTTCTTATAATCTATGCCGAAAAATAAAGGCGGCAAATTCACGGGCCAACTCCACTGTTCTGGTGTTATCCACACCTTCGCGTTTGGGTATTTTCGTGAAAACGGTCCCACGAATAGCTTATGCTCAAAGAGTGTAGTAGGTAACACGATGTGCTCGACCGGCGCGTCGAGTTCATCTAAAAGTGCAATGCACTCTTTCGTTGGTGCAACTGGCGCGTGCACCCACAACCCGCCCGTTTTCAACTTAATAACCGTCATGCGGACGTTCACTGACACGTTCAAGCCCAATCCTATACCTTGCTTCTGCTCGAAGAACCACATTTTACCCGCGTCGATTTCGTATCGGTACGTTTGTCGTGCAAATGCAGGCACGAGAGGAAAAAGAGGCGGTGGTGCAATAAGATAGCCTCTTCCTTTCGTATCGTCGCTATCGCCCGTTCCTCTTCGCATTTCTGTTCTTCTTTTGTTGTTCCTATTGTTGAACAACGCTTTCGTCGTTGATTTGTATAGGTGTTTATTATTTTGTTCCGGTCTTTTCGATTTTACGCTCGTTGATGCGTACGCGCTCCGAGACGATAAAATAGACGCGGATGTCATCATTTTCAATTACCTGCTCTTATTTTCAGCTCAATAAGTGTAACAGCGAGGTGCGCGTTTAAGTAAGGATGAGAAATCGGATTATATACTCGAAGTTGACGTGTGGAGAAAAAAGGAGTTCTCTTTCTTTTAGGGTGTTCCGGATTAGGGGTTGTATTTATTACGTACATTGCTAAAGTGCGCGCTGCACTGCAACTAATATTTTACATGAGTTTCTAAAGCTTCGAAGGGAGCGGGGGAGGGGAGGACGGAATCATTTTGTGCGGATTCAGAATACCACGCGGATCGAACATGTTCTTCACCCTTTGCATGAGCCGAACTTCTTCCGCGTCCTTCCCTCGCCAAAGCTCTTGAACTTTCATCGCCCCTAATCCGTGTTCAGCTGAAACACTTCCTTTGTGCTCGGTGACATACTCGTAGACGAATGGCTCGATCATCGCAAGCGTGTCTTTACACGGACCTTCTTTTCGAGATATGTTGAGGTGTAAATTTCCGTCGCCGAGATGACCGTATCCTAAAACTTTGACTTTATCATCCATTCTTCGCTCGGCGAAGCGTTCTCTCATTCTCTCGACAAGCTCGTACATTTTAATCGTTGGTAACGAAACGTCGTACTTGTACACGGCACCGGCGTATTTTAACGCCACGGATATGCGTTCGCGTAAATTCCAGAGCTCATTCGCGTGTTTTTCGTTTTCGGATATCACAAACCGTTGCGCTAAATTTGGTTTGTTCCTCTCTGCTTCGTCGCCGCGAAATTTTTTCTGAAGAATGCTCACAAATTTTCCCCTACTTTTCCTTCCATCCTCCGCAAGGATACACACTGAGCGCGCAAAATTTAACACATTTGCTCTCAACCTACTCTCCGTAGCCTTTTCGTTTACGGTAGTTTCCACTGCGACGTAGAATTGTATGTTTGTTTTCAAATCGTCGGCGTAGGGGAATGGATCTTTCGCTCCAGGTAATGTGTCGACAGTGAGTTTAAGACTTTCATGATCGAAAAATTCTACAGCTGACAGATTCTCCGCCAATCTCTTTTTCACCTCAACCATGAGATGCACAACTTTTCGAAATGTATCACAGGCAAATATGGTAACGATTCGTGCCTCTGGCGCTCGGGACGCTAAGATGGCAACTTTCGTAACTATGCCGAGCGTTCCCTCGGCGCCAATAAATAACTGCTTCAAGTCGTATCCCGTATTATCTTTTCTATTTTCTCTGAGCAAAGAACTCAACACCGTTCCATCCGCGAGGACAACTTCTAAGCCTAAAACAGTTCCTCGCAAAGAGCCGTACTTGACCAGACGCAAACCGCCGGCATTTGTTGATACGTTGCCTCCGATTTGACATTTACCTTTTGCGCCCAAATCTAAAGGCACGCACATCCCTCGTCGCATCAGAGCATCGTCTAGTTCTTCTAGAACAACCCCAGCTTCGCACACACACACGCCAGTGATATCGTCTATACTCAACACCGAGTTCATGCGTTTCAATGAAAGTATAACTTCATCAAAAACAGGTACGGCGCCTCCGACTAAACCGGTGTTCCCACCTTGCGGACACACGGCGATGTGATTCTCGTGACAATATCGCAAAATTTCAGAAACCTCTTCGCTCGTTCGCGGGAACAGCGCACACTTGGATTTACCGAAATACTTTTTCTGCCAATCTGTATTTAACTCTATCAATAGCACCTCGTCCTCACTTTTATTATCATTACTATTATTATCATCATTATCACTCTCGGGCACATACGGTGTCTTCTTCTTCTTCTTCTCATTCCTCTTGGTAACAACGGTTTGTGCGACGTTTTCTGCACCAATCGCGCGAATGAAAAAATCTATATCATCATCTGACAAAACTTTATATGGGTGGTGATGGTGGTGGTGGTGGTGGTGGTTCATCTTTTCCCCGCTCGCTCTCGCTCTCGCTCTCTCTTTAGAAAGAAAGAAAGAAAGAAAGAAGAAAGAGTAGACAGAATTCAAAGAGTGTGTGAGGCGAGAGGAAGTAAGGAATCATGAGCAAATAAATAAAAGACGAAATATTATTGATCGAACAAGAAACTCTTCATAACACACAAAGAGTGAAGAGAGAAGAAGAAGAACGAACGAACGAAAAGAACGCATCA
>Ga0181552_10002686_pt1 | contig 12907 bp, 13 predicted proteins | sample 011ome_18_FD_130583 | JGI IMG/M metagenome (GOLD analysis project Ga0181552, IMG submission 130583) | Coastal salt marsh microbial communities from the Groves Creek Marsh, Skidaway Island, Georgia - 011501BT metaG (megahit assembly) | ecosystem: Environmental > Aquatic > Marine > Intertidal...
AAATAAAATAAAATATATTAAGTATTAATCCAAAGGTAGTTGTCTCTATAAAATTTTTAATAGAAATATTGCAAAAAGGAGAAATTTTCAAAATGAAATCACTAGGATTTCCAATTATATCTTTTTTATTACATAGTACATTTGAATTGTAGTCATCTGATTCTGGTGTATCAATATCATCAAAATTTAAAAAGTAATCATAACTTCTATAAATAAAATCTGGCTCATCGGAATAGGGTAAAATGATTTTAAATATTATAAATGTAAATAAAAAAATAATTAGATAGAAATAAAGATTGTAAGATCTAAATTTAATTCTTGTGTCAGTTAGCATTTTTAATTTTAACCAATGGAGAGAATTTTAAAATAAAGATAATTGGTGGAATGTAACAAATTAAGATTATTAATAAATCAGATATATTACTGCTCAAATTTAAAAAATATAATGGCAATAAATATAAAAAATTATAAAAACACATATAAACATTAAGTTTTTTGTGTTCTTTCTTTAAATAGCAAAATTGTTGATACGCATGATCTCTATGTGCTTTGAAAGAATGAATGCCATAATGATAAATTCTTAAAAAAAATGTTATTATCATATCTGATATGAAATAAGATGCTATTATCAAAAGATCAGTAATTATAATTATATTTTTACTTACAAAATAATTAAGATTTAAAATTAAAAATATACCTAAAAAAAAACTTCCACTTTCTCCTAAAAATATTTTTTTTTGAATGTTAAATAAGTAAAAACAAATTAGAAACGGTAATAAGTAAATCAAATAGAGATATTGTTCGATTAAAAAATTAAATTTAAGCTTAACTATCAAACAAATAAAAATAAAAAAGATGAATAAGGTAAGGTTACCATCACTTCCATCTATAAAATTAATAAAATTAATTAAACCAATTATAAAAATAATATTCAGAAATAAATGAACATAATCAATATTAATAGAGGGAAATAAATTTTGAAACAGATTAAAATTAAATGATAATATAAGTATTAGAGATATTATTAATTGGAAAAATAACTTCATTTTTCTATTTAAATTTTTTTTATCGTCTATTAATCCAAATATTATTACTATTAATGACAAAGTGAAAACTCCATACGAATTTTGTCCTAATATACTTTCATCTAGAACTAAAAATATGAATAATAAGTAAAATATAAAATAAGCACCTCCTGATGTTGTAATTGGGTATTTATGCAACCCTCTATTGGTGGGCTGTGAAAAGAAATTAAAATAGCGAAGAACTGAGTCTGTCGTTTTTAATAAAAATAAGGATGCAAAAAGTAAAAAAATAAAATATAGAACTATTTGGCTCATGTATCTTCTAATTTAAAAGTATGAATAAAATAATTACTTATAGTATTAATGGAAATTAATCCAACAATTTTGATATTATGTGGAGGTAAGGGAGAAAGATTAAAACCTCTCACCAACAAAACCCATAAATCATTAACAAAAATTGGTCACAAAACAATTTTACAACATTTAATCGACTTTTTTGTTAAAAAAAAGTTAAAAAAATTTATCTTCACCACAGGGCATAAATCTAATCAAATTAAAAATTTTCTAAAAAAAAAAAATTTAAATATTGAATATGAAATAGTAGACTCTGGAGACTCCAGTATAATAGATAGATTGAAAAAGGTATATGAAATCAAAGGTGTAGATACAATTATTTGTTATGGAGATACATTAGCAAATATTGATATAAAAAAATACTTCGATTTTTTAAAAAAAAATAAAAATAAGATTATTTTAACAGTTTATCGGCCTGAAATTAAATTTGGTATAGTTGGCATGGGCAAAAAAAATATTGTGAGTTACTTTCAAGAAAAACCAAAACTTAATTTATGGATAAATATTGGCTATATTTATATGCCAAAAATAATGATCAATAGTTTGAAAAAATCAAATGATTTTATAAAGTTTTTAAAAAAAGAAATAAAAAAGAAGAATGTAATTTTTTTTAAACATAGTGATTTACATATTACTGTGAATACTTTAAGTGAACTTGAGGAAGCAAAAAAAAATATTAATAATTTTTCATGAGCAAAATTAAAAAATTTTGGAAAAACAAACCTGTTCTTATTACTGGTATAAATGGGTTTATTGGATCTAACTTGGCGAAATATCTATTAAAAAATGATGCTAAAGTTTATGGACTAATAAGAAAAATTGATAAAAATACTTTACTTTTTTATGAAAAATTAGACAGAAAAGTTAAATTAATCTCAGGAGATGTAACTGATATCAACCTAATAAAAAGAATTATAAATGAAGAGGGTATAAATCATATCTTTCACCTTGCGGCTCAAGTTGAAGTTGGCGTGGCAATGAAATATCCTCTGTCAACTTTTGAAAGTAATATTCGAGGCACATATTGTGTTCTTGAGGCTGCAAGAACAAGTTCATCGAAAATAAATTCTATAATAGTTGCGTCATCAGACAAATCTTATGGTGAGTATCCAAGCTCAAAACTACCTTATAAGGAGAGCTATCCATTAAATCCTAAATTCTTTTATGATACTTCAAAGGCTTGCGCTGATATGATTGCCAAAAGTTATGTCTCAAATCCAAGAAAACCAATGCCAATTATCATAACACGTTTTGCAAACATATTTGGTCCGGGACAAATGAATTTTTCTGCGTTAATACCTGACTGCATTAGAAGTTCATTAAAATATTCAAATTTTGAACCCAGGGGAAATGGTAAAGATACAAGAGATTTTTTATATGTTGAGGATGTAGCTGAAATATATGAAATTTTGGCTAGAGAATTATCGCTAAATAAAAAATTATCAGGAAATATTTTTAATGCTGGCACAAATGAAAAATTCAAAGTGGAAGATATCATCAAAAAAATTTATTTTAAAAATAAAAATAAAAAAGATTTAAATAAAATTTTATCAAAGTTACCCAAAAAGAAAACAGAAGGCGAAATTAAAAATCAATTAATGAACTTTGATAAACTTAATAAATTTTTTAATTGGAAACCAAGAACCTCATTTAATAAAGGGTTGGATAAAACTATAAATTGGTATAAAAAATTCTTAAAATATGACTCCAATAATTCTCCTACATCATAATGAAATAGATTTCTTACAGAAATGTGTCAATTCAATTAAATTAAATACAAAATCAAAATATCAGATTATTATTATAGACAATAAATCAAATAAAAAAAATATTGAAATTTTAAAAAGAGATTTTTCTAAAAAATATAAAGTTATTTTCAATCCAAAAGATAATTGGGTTTATGGTTTTAATCTTGGCATAGATTCAATTAATTATTCATGGGATAGAATTGTTTTATCAGACAGTGATATAGTTTTTAAAAAAACAAAAAACGGTAAATGCTGGCTTCAGTACATGCACAACCAGCTAAATCAATTTCCAATAATTGGAAAATTAGGTATTTCATTAAATACCAAAATTTTAGAAAAAAATAAATCATTGAAAAAAATTTTAATTAGAGAAAAAAGATATAAAGATAGTTTTCAAATTGGAGATAATATTATTGCCCCAACAGATACAACTGCAGCTTTATATAGAAAAGATTTATTTATTACTGATAGATTTAAAATGCGTCTAGGTCATACAAGTCTCATAAAACCTTATTATTATTCTTGTAGAACTGGGTTAAAATTAGAATGTTTTCACTTAGGGTGGAAAAAATATTTAAAAATGATCAAAGATAATAATGAAGGTAAAGACATGATTAGAAATAAAGCTTGGTTTTTTTGTAAATTCAATAGACCAATTGAGGATCCACTTTTAAGAAAATTAGGTTTTATAGAAAGAAATTTAATTAGGTTTCTTGCAAAATTTTATTATAAACCGATAATTGCAACTCAGTTTGTATTGTTTTGGATTTTTTATTTAATAAAAAAATTTCCTTTAAATTATAACGAAATTCAAAAAAAAAATAATTTTTAGACAAATATTTTCTTAAAACTATATAAAAAATCATCAAATCCATTGATTTTTGATGTTAATCTTTTTTTTTCAAAGTTGTTATCAATATTAATTCTAGGAATGTCAAAAAAGTTATTAGTTTGCTCAAATGGTCTTTTAGTAGAAAAAGCCATTTGATATCCTGCTTGTTCTGCAATTTTAATAATTTTGTTGTTTACTTCATTTGTACCACCATAAGGATAAGCTAAATAATTCACTTTTTGTTTAATTTTTTCTTCTATAATTTTTTTTGAGACACTAAGCTCCTCAAAAATTTCCTCATCGTTTAGAGTCGTTAATTTAGCATGAGTTAATGTATGGCTTCCAATTTCGATAAGTTCATTTTTACTTAAATCAATAAGTTGATCAAAATCAAGAATGAGATTCTTATAATTAAAATTTAGATTATTGCCAAAAACTTTATCCAAATAATCTTTCTGACTCTTATAGTTTAATTCAATTACCTCTTTAGATAAAATGCCATACCAATTAGTTATATCAGATTTATCTTTAAGATAAATTTTTTTAGAATTAATGAAGATAAATTTTTGATTATTTAAATTATCCCATAAAAAATACCACCACATAAAATCATTTTTTTCTAAGAATCTGGTAATAACAAATATTGTTGCTGGAACATTGTGTTTTTCTAAAATAGGTAATGCTAGATTAAAATTGTCTAGATATCCATCATCAAAAGTTATTGAGATTGCAAAATCTTTATTTTTTTGCTCAATATGAGTCTTTAAATCATCAAGAGATAGTATTTTAAACTTATTTTTTAAAAACATAATCTGTTTTTCAAAAATTTCTTGATGAACTTCTAATCCTGATAAAGGATTTCTTTTATCTAAAATTTTATCAGTTGCTGCAATTCTATGATAACAAAGCACCGCATAATTACGGTTATTAGTAAAAATTTTATTTAAAGGAAAGTAATAGCCCAATGGTAATATTAATGACTTAATAAAATTTGTTGTTTTTAAATAGCTATTTAGGTTCATCTATGTAAAAGTTTATAAAATTTTTTGTACAATTTATCTATATATTTTATTCTTTTTAAAAAAAAAATTATTAATATTATAAATTTTGACAATTTTCCAAAAAAAGAGTTTGTCAAAATAATTTCAAATAAATCATTTTTATCATTGGTCCATTTTTTTTTATAGTTTTCATTTCCGATTGTAAAATCAAATACATTAATATTTTTTGATTGTGTATAGTGAATTAAATTTTCAAGAAGAATATTCCCTCCCGAAAAAGATTTAAATCTTTTATTATCAAAACTTGGCATCAAATAATAAAACGTCTTATCATCAATAAAACCAAAATGAGTTGAAATAAAGTTTTTGCCTACTTTAATTGCTGAAATATGTAATTTTAAAAAATAAAAGTCAGACTTAATTAAATCACTATAAAAATTTTTATAATAATTCAATTTAAACATATTCCATACATTGGTTTGTTTGTATCTTTCTTCTTTTTGTTCAATCATAGTTTCTAAAATATTTTTTTTTTCATCAAATTCTTTTGAATGAATAAATTTCACCTCTCCTATGCTTGCTAATTTTTTAATTTGTCTTCTATTATCATTAAAAATTTTTTTAATTTTTTTATCTTTAGAAAATGTATTAAAATTTATGTTATAACATTTATGAAGACCTAAAATAGGTTTATCTAAAGATAGTAATGGATTAGTATAATTAGAGTATTTTTTTTGTTTTCTAAAAATAACCAAATCAGAACCATCAAAATATTTTAGTATCTCATGGCTAATAAAATTTAGATCACATTGACTAAAGTAATATTTTTTATTAAAGATTGGTGAAAGATAATCTGAAACTTTTCCACCAGCAATTTCAACTAATTTTAAATTAAAAAATTTTCTAGTTACAAGAGGTATTATGATTTTTGGTTTATCATTGTTGGTAAAAACAAAATATTTAATTTCATCATATTCATTTATTCCAATATTTTTCCACCAAATATTTATCCATTCAGGATCTAAAAAAGGCTCAATAACATAATCATCCCTATTCTTAACTATTTCATTTATCAATTCACCCGAAAAAGAAGAGTATATCTTTAGTTGCATAATTTTTTTAAAAAATTGTTAGGTACATCTAATGGTAAACAAACCAACCTTTTCCATCTTTTAAAACATTTTGTATTTTTTTTTACATTATCAATACTTAAATCTGGCCAAGAAAAAATTGTAACCCCATTTTTATAGCCCCATGAAAACCACTTCTTAGCTTCATTGGAATTTTTTACATAGAATGGAAGGCACCATATCATTAAATCTTTATTAACCCTTTTGAAAACTGGATTGATTTTATTTGTTTTTAAAAATTTTTTCCAAATCATATAATTAGTAAATCTTTTAGATTTTTCTTTATAGATATTAATTTTTTTAATTTTATTTAATGAAAAATTATCAATACTATTATTATAAATTACATTATCTTTTTTCAGATATGGGTTTGAATAATCTTTTTTAAAGATTAGATTTTTTTTGATAAATAATTTTAAAAATAAATTTTTATTTATCAAACGAATTAAAATATTTTTAATGTCATATCTATATTTTATTAATTTAAACTTTATTTTTTTATCACAATAAAGGACTCCTCCAGAATATATCTTTAATACTTTGCGAGGAGAAGAAAAACCCAAATCACCTCTTGTTCCTAATAATTTTTTATTAATTATACCTCCATGACCATGTGAATTATCTTCAATAATCAATATCTTGTTTTTTTTACAAACTTTTTTTATTAGATCTAGTTTTTGTGGAAATCCAAAGTAATTTACTACTATTAAAGCTTTTATATTATTTAATTTTAATTTTGATTTAAGAGATTGTTTATTAATAGTAAAATCATCATTAACTTCATATTTTATAATTTTTAAATTCAATGACTTAAGTGTAATTTCAACAATTTCACATAAATAATCAGGAATTAATACTTTATCATTTTTTGTAAAATCATATAGTTTTATACCGTTAAGAAGAGCTGCTCTTCCATGTGAAAAATAATAATTATACATTTTTAAATCGGTTTTACTTTTTTTCTTTTGTTTAAAATTAAAATAAATAAATTTCTTGAAAAAGAGAAATAAGATAAAAAGTAAATTATTAGAATTTCAAAATTAAATGTAAAATTTTTCAAAATTTCTAATCTCGCTTTTTTAGTTTGATTATTTATAATTAAATGCACTGCATTTTTTTTTAGAGTTTGAGTTTTAAAATTGATCCATAAATTATTATTTTTTGATATTAATTCTGGATAAAAATTTTCAATTTTTTCAATAAAAATCTGTTTTTCCTCGTTAAACTTATTAGGTTTTTTCCAACTTTCGCTCTCTTGATGAACCCTCCATCCAGATAATACTTCTGGTACATATCTGAGTTTACAAATTTTTGATAATCTTAAAAAAAAATCAAAGTCGGAAATATAACTTAAATTTTTATCAAAGGTGATATTTGAACTTGTAGCAAATTTTTTTTTTATTATTAATGTCTCTAACGATAAATTATAATTTTCTAGCAAGCTATCAAATACATATCCCTCTGGAATTTTTTTTCTATAAAGTTGTTCTTTTGTTTTTTCATTAAAAAATATTGTATTACAGGTTACAATACCAACATCATCTTTAAAATATTTAAGTTGTTTTTCTAATTTTTCTTTATACCAAATATCATCTGTATCTAAAAACGCAATATATTCACCTGTGCATTTTTCAAATGCCAACTTTCTTGCCTCACCTAAGTTTGTAAAATTTAAAGATTTAAAATATTTTATTCTAAGATCCTTGAAACTTTTTACAATAATTGAACTTTTATCTGTTGAGCAATTATCCCAAAAAATAAGTTCCCAATTTACGTGAGATTGATTAATAATAGATTTTATAGCTTCTGATAGATATTTTTGACCATTATGACAATTCATAATAATACTAACTAAATTATTTTGCATTTTTTGATTTCAAAAATTTTTCAAGATTCTCTTTATCTCTAAGTGTGTCCATACAATGCCAGAAACCAAGGTGTTTGTAAGCATTCATTTGTTTAATCTTAGAAATTTTTTGCAATGGTTCTTTCTCTAAATAAGTTGAATCTCCTTTTATAAATTTTAAAAGAATTGTTTTAAAAATAAAAAATCCACCATTTATCCAGCTATCGAAAAAATTAGTTTTTTCTTGAAATTGTTCCACATTATTTCTCTTTATCTTTAATGCACCAAATCTTGATGGTGGTCTTACAGCTGTTACGGTTGCAATTTTATTCCTTTTAAAATGAAGGTTTAATACATTTTTTAGATTTACATCAGATACACCATCGCCATAGGTTAGGCAGAAATTTGTGTCGGAGGATAAGAATTTTTTTAATCTTTTGATTCTGCCGCCTGTCATTGTATTTAAGCCTGTATCAACTATATTGAAACTTGAAGAATTTTTTTCTTGAATAAAAAACTTATTTTTATTTTTTTTTTCTGACTTTTTTTTTACTTCTTTAAATAGTCTTTTATTTTTAAAATAATTTATTATGTAATCAGATTTATAGCCAGTAGCTATAATGAAATTTTTAAAACCAAATTTTTGGTAATGCTCTATTATGTGAAAAAGTATTGGTTTATTACACACATTTATCATAGGTTTAGGTATAAGTTTTGTGTATTCTGATAATCTAGTTCCAAGACCACCAGCTAAGATTACTACTTTAATTTTACTAATTTCTATTTTTTTATTTTGCATAAATTTTTAAAATATTCTATTTGGTCAAAATAAATATCTAGTACATCAAAATTCTTATAATATTTTTGATACCAGTTTGCTGTAAGATTCAAACTTTTATTCAAATTCATTATTGGTTTCCAGCCTAAGGATTTTTTAGCTTTAACTATACTTAAAGCAAGCGTCTTTGTTTCTGAAAATTGCTTTTTATTTTTAAAGTACATTTTGCTTGGACCAATCCAATATGATTGAAATATTTGACAAAGTTGTTTTACAGTTTTGATTGAATTTTTTTCAGGCCCAAAATTAAAAGACTCCCCATTAAATTTTTTTGTTACTGTATTTATTTTTGCTAGTAACAAATAACCATTTATTGCATCAAGAACGTGTTGCCAAGGACGGATATAATCTGGATTCCTTATATGTATTTTTTTCTTTTTAATCCAATTTTTAACACAATCTGGAATAATTCTATCTTTAGACCAGTCTCCACCTCCAATTATATTGCCTGCTCTTACAGATGTTATCGATATATTTTTTTTATTCTTTAAATATGAATGAAAATAAGATTTATAAATTATTTCAGTAGAGGCTTTGGATGCACTATAAGGATCCTTACCTCCAAGTGGATCTGTTTCTTTTAAAAAAGTTAATTTTTTTTCTTTATTTACTTCATAGCACTTATCACTAGTTACAATAATAATTGAGCATTTTTTTTTTAAGAATCTTAAAGACTCTAATAAATTGCCTGTGCCAATAACATTTGTTTTCCATGTCCCTAGAGGGTCCTTGTAAGACTCGCTCACAATTGGTTGTGCAGCTAAATGAAAAACATAATCTGGTTGATTTTTAAATAATATCTTTTTTAATTTTACATGATCACTTATATCAAAAAAATAATTTTTAATTTTTTGAGTTACTAATTTTTTTAATATTATTTTTTGATAGGCATTTGGTTTTAAAGATATACCTATAACTTTAGACCCTAAGCTTAATAGAGTAGTCGTCAACCATAAACCTTTAAATCCTGTGTGACCAGTAATTAAAACTGTTTTATTTTTAAAATTAGAAAAATTCATAAATTAAATTCATTCATTAAATTATTTGATACAATTTTAAAACAATTATTCTTAATTTTATCTGATAATTTTTTTTTTCTATTTTTATTTTCTATTATGAATTTACTTATTTCCTTATTATCGTTTGAATATAAATATAATTTATCACTAATAAACTTAGGTACACATGAACAGTTTAAAAAATCATTATTTTTAAAGATAATTGTAGGTACATTTAGAATTATGGCCTCTAAACATGTAGACGACATACCTCCAAAGAAAAAATAAGACTCCTTTAAACTGTCAAAGAAATGGTGATTATGATCAATTTGGGAGTTTCTTATATTTAATTTTTTAAGTTGGTTTTTAATGTGCGTAATATTAAATGTTGGATGTGGTCTTACAATTAATTTATAATTGCAGAAGAAATTTTTATCCATCAAATTTTTACAAACTTTCAAAATATTATTAGAGTCATTTTTCAACATTGGCAAAGCAACTAATATTTGTTTTTTTTTATTTATTATTTGTTTTTTAAACAAATGTTGAAAGTTTAAAGCAGACACAGTTTTTGTAACAAGTTTTGAGTCATATTTTTTAATATTATGTTTGAAATAATTTCCTATAGTAAAAATAATTTTAGGTATTATGTTAAACTTTCTATCTTCTGGTAAAGTATGATCTTGACTAATGTACATATCTGCTGGAACAATACCCATGTAACCAATATTTTTTGTATTTTTGTGATACTTATTTATTGCATAAGACCAAGATCTTTCAAGTGGCTGATTCTCAAACCATACGATTGATGTTTTGATTTTAGTTCCCTTAGTCTTTAAATTTTTAATAAATAAGTAATTCAAATAAGACTCTAAATAAGCATAACTGTTTTCTTGATTTAATAAGTCCTCAATAATCAGATCTGTTAATAAAAAATCATTAATAGAATGGTCTTTATTAAAAATTTTTTTAATCTTATTGTTAGTTTTTAAAATAGAAAATAAATCTGAAAATGTAATAAAATCCTCTTTTAGAATAAAGTTTTTATCTTTTCTTATTAAAAATAAATTTTTAATAAAAGCCGAAAATTTAAAAATTGCAATATTTGGCACAAAGAAAATATTATTTTTTTTTTTAATATTTTCAAATAAGTGTGGAAAATATCTACTTTTTAAAACATACCCATCTATTACATAGGTCATCAGTAGAGATATTTGCTTTGAAACGAATTTTTTTTTTTCAAAAAATTTTGATATTTTTATTATTAAAAACCTTAAAAAAAATTTTAAAAATTTAATTTTACTATTAATAGATTTTTCTCTTTTAAGAATAATCTTAATATTTTTATTATTTTTTTTTATTATTCTTTGATAAATTTTCTTTTGAATAATTGAGTCTACTATAACTGCTTTAAATTTATTTTGTTTTATAATTTTTTTTAAAAAAAAAGAGCTTAAATAATAATAAAAAACTTTACTTGAAAATGGGTTTCTAGAACTTGCAAAGGATAAAACCCAAAGTAGAAAGTTTTCATCATCTACACTGTAGTATAATTTGCCTATAATTTTATTAAAATTTTTAATTTTTGATCTAGCTAGCGTATTAAAAATTTTTGAATGTTTTATTGACAGATCTGCATTAAAACTCAAATCTAGTGCTGTCATTTATTTTTTTTTAGATGATGGATTGTTTTAATCAAGCCCTCTCGTAAGCTAAATTTCGGTTTCCAACCTATTTCTTTCATAATTTTATTTATGTTAGGAAATAATCTAACATTTTCATTTTTCCTTAATGAAAAAGATCCATAAACAGGGGTGCCCTTTCCAATTATTGATTTAATCATTTGAACAACTTTTTTGATCTGTATAGGTTTATTTGAGCCAATATTATAAATTTTACCTACACTTTTTTTTGATAATAAAACCATGTTTATTGCCTTTACTACATCATCTATATAACAAAAATCTCTTAGTTGTCTTCCCGAAGAAGTATTAAATTTAGCATCATCTAAACATCCTTTTATTATTTGAGGGATAAACCTATTTTCTTTTTGACCTGGACCATACGTTAGGAAGATTCTAGCAATTGCTGAAGGGAAGTTTTCTGCTCTTGAAATCATTTGTAAAAAATGTGCAGATGACATTTTTGCAAAAGAATAAGTTGAATTAGGCATTTCTCTACTTAATTCTTTTTGAGGTGATTTATTTAAACCATATTCATCACTAGACCCAATATATAAATATTTTATTAAGATTGATTTGTTAACATTAAAGACAGTGTTCAGTGTTCCTAATAAATGAGACTCTATTATGTTATTATTTTTTTTGAAAAAACTTCTATGATCAACGTATCCAGCTACATTTATAATATAATGAAAACTATATTTATTAAAAAAGTTTTTACATTTATTTCTATCAGAAATATCAAAGTAAAAATTTTTTAAGTTATCAATATTTTTATTTTTTTTTTTAGTCAACGATATAGAAAAGACACTAAATTTTTTTTTTAAATAAAAATCAATTAATTTAGATCCTATAAAACCTGATCCGCCTATAATTAATATTTTTTTTTTCATTTTATAGATATGGCAAATATAAATCTTTTTTGCTAATTTCACTCACTTTTAACGGCCACTTAATCTTTATTGAAGGGTCTAAAAAGTTTAAACCAGTTTCGTTTAACTTATTATAAAATTCAGTAGTAAAATAAATTACCTCTGAATTTGACTTCAATGTTTGGAAACCATGAGCACATCCTTTGGGAATAATAATTCCATTTCTATCTTTTGATGAGAGTTTAAAACCTAAGTATTTTTTATAAGTTTTTGATTTTTTTCTTAAGTCAACTATAACATCATAAATTTCTCCTTTAGTACAATAAATAATTTTCATTTCCTGAAAAGGTTTTTTTTGTAAGTGAAGACCTCTAACAGTTCCTTTTTTCTTTGAAAATGAAAAATTAATTTGTTTAATATTGTTTAAAATTTTTTTCTTAGCAAAAATGTTTTTACAAAAAGCACGTGAAAAAAAGCCTCTGTCATCTTTAAATTTATCTAATTTTATTAGATAACAATCTTGTATTTTAGTTTTTATCAAATTCATTATGATAAATATTTTCTATATAATAACATTATGT
>Ga0181552_10002687_pt1 | contig 12903 bp, 8 predicted proteins | sample 011ome_18_FD_130583 | JGI IMG/M metagenome (GOLD analysis project Ga0181552, IMG submission 130583) | Coastal salt marsh microbial communities from the Groves Creek Marsh, Skidaway Island, Georgia - 011501BT metaG (megahit assembly) | ecosystem: Environmental > Aquatic > Marine > Intertidal zone...
AAATCTTACCATAATTGCATCCCTACACAAGCTTATTTTAATTATAAATTACTTTAATATATTACCTTAATATATTGTTTTATATTAGTTTTTACCCTCACAGTTTGGCGATTTCTGAATTTCCTTATCTCCAGCTTCCCACTCTGCGGGGCTATAGAGATGCAAAGCCAAAGCATGCACCGGCCCTGCCAGCTCTTGCTTCAACAACTTGTAAACAGCCTGATGTCTTTGCACCTTTTTTAAGCCTGTAAAAGCCTGACTGACCAGTAGCAAATTAAAATGTGAATCGGTTGCTGGACCTGCATGCATATGACTTTCATTTAAGAGTTCAAGATGCATTGGTTCAAAGGCATCGGATAGTTTTAATTTTATCTGCTCTTCTAAAGTCATTGCCTACCTCTAAGTTCCAGTCATTCTATTGAGTTAATTATGTCCACACTACTTCCATAGCACTTCTGCACTACAATAATTTTACAATAGCTCTACAATAGCCCAACTTTTAATTATTGAGAATATATATGACGATTGGCTGGTATCCGGGCCATATGAACAAGGCCCGGAAAGATATCACTAAATTACTCCAGCAAATTGACCTGGTGGTTGAGCTGGTAGACGCTCGCCTCCCATATTCCAGTGAAAACCCCTTATTAAATGCGCTGATAGCCAACATTACCCATCTGAAAGTACTCAATAAGTCTGATCTGGCTGACCCCGTGGTTACCGGATTATGGCTTGAATATTATAAGCATAGAAATATTACAGCCTATGCACTCGATAAAACCCAAAAAGAAAGCATTAAAAAATTATTGAAAACTGCCCGTAAACTTTCAGATAAAAAAAGCGATCAGGTATTGCGTATTATGGTTGTCGGCATCCCAAATGTCGGCAAATCCACTTTTTTAAATATCCTGCTGGATAAAAAAGTTGCTAAAGTCGGCAATGAGCCTGCTATCACCAAAGCGGCTAGCGAAATCAGCTTGAATGATTCAATCAAACTCATTGATACGCCAGGAGTTTTATGGCCCAAAATTGAAGATCAGGACTCCGCTTATCGTCTAGCAGTTACCGGCGCCATCAAAAATACAGCCATTGAATTTGAAGACATCGCACTGTTTGCCGTCGAATTTCTCAGCAAGGCTTATCCCGAAAGTTTAATTCGGCGCTATCAGCTTGATGATGTTCAACAGGAGGCAAGCCGCCTGCTTGAAGCGATAGCCAGACAACGCGGCTGTCTGCGAAAAGGTGGTGTTGACTTTCATAAAGCCAGCGAAGTTTTGCTTAATGACATTCGCAGTGGAGCGCTTGGTAAAATAAGTCTGGAAAAACCTGAACCAGCACTTTAAGCCTCTATCCTGAAGAGACAATTTCCTGATCTTTAATAATGAATACGCTAGAATTAGCGCTTCGTAAACTTTCGAGAAAGCATTAATGCAGTCAGAAGTAGACCACAACCCAAACTCATCTTTTTCACTAATCCGCAGCCGGTTCCTCGAAACGCTGAATATCACGGTTGAAGAGTATGACCACAAAGTCACCGGCGCCAAGCATTTCCATTTAGCCAGTGACAATCCTGAAAATGTTTTTATGGTTGCTCTGCGTACCGTACCGATGGATTCAACAGGCGTTGCTCATATCCTTGAGCATACCGCGCTATGTGGCAGTAAAAAATTTCCAGTTCGGGATCCTTTTTTCATGATGATCCGTCGCTCCATGAATACATTCATGAATGCCATGACCAGCAGCGACTGGACCGCTTATCCTTTTGCCAGCCAAAACCGAAAAGATTTTGATAACCTGCTGCAAGTTTATCTGGATGCCGTTTTCTTTTCCCGGCTTGACCCGCTGGATTTTTCCCAGGAAGGTCATCGTCTGGAGTTTGCAGAAGCCTCCAACCCTGAATCAGAGCTGGAATATAAAGGTGTTGTCTATAATGAAATGAAAGGAGCCATGAGCTCTCAGAACAGTATTATCTGGCAGCATTTATGCAAACACCTGTATCCAACCACAACTTACCATTACAACAGTGGCGGCGATCCTGCAGACATACCCAAGTTGAGTTACGAACAATTACTGAAATTCTACAAAACTCACTACCACCCCAGTAATGCCATTTTTATGACTTTCGGCGATATTCCGGCTATTGAGCACCAGGAAAAATTTGAAAACCTGGCACTTGCAGAATTCAGCAGACTTGATGTCCACATAGCCGTCGGTGATGAAAAACGCTATCAGTCACCACTCAAAGTCACTGAATACTTTCCTTTGGAAAAAGGTGAAGCTGAAACTGATTTAAATAACAAAAGCCATGTGCTGATGGCCTGGCTATTAGGTAAAAGCACCAGCCTGGAAGATCTTTTCAAAGCTCAACTGCTTTCTTCTGTGTTGTTGGATAATAGTGCCAGTCCCTTATTACAGGTTCTGGAAACAACCGAGCTGGGGATGTCACCCTCCTCTTTGTGTGGTCTCGAAGATTCCCATCGTGAAATGACTTTTATCTGCGGTCTTGAGTCCTGTGATGCAAATGATACCGGGGCTATCGAAGAGCTGATTTTAAATACTTTGGAGAAAATCGCAGAACAAGGGGTAGAACAAAGTATGGTAGAAGCCGCCTTACACAGCCTTGAACTTCACCAGCGAGAAATCACAGGGGACAGTTACCCTTATGGACTGCAGTTAATACTATCTTCACTTTCCACAGCTACGCATCGGGGTGACCCTCTGGAACTGCTTGATATTGACCCTGTACTAAAAAACTTAAAACAGGAAATACAGAAGCCTGATTTTTTACCCAAGCTGGTGAAAGACTTTTTGCTGGATAATCCGCATAGGGTCACCTTAACCGTTAAACCTGATCCTGAACTGGCCAAGAAAACCAGAGCTGAAGAAAGGCAAAAGCTGGCCCAAATAAAAAGCAGACTCGATGATGACGAAAAGAAAAAGCTAGTTGAACAGGCTGAGGCCTTAATCAGGCGTCAACAACAGGTTGACGACATGAGCATCCTGCCGAAAGTCGATCTTGATGACGTTCCTGCTGACATTAAATGGCCACAGGCCGAGTCCAGCTACATCAATAAAATACCGCTGGCTTTTTATTCGCAGGGAACGAATGGTTTAAGTTATCAGGATATTATTACCACTCTGCCGTCCCTTCCCGAGGAGCTTAAATCCTTATTACCGCATTACAGCAGTTGTTTGCCTGAACTCGGTGTTGGGACTTCCTCTTATCTGGAAATTCAGACTTTGCAGGCATCAATATGTGGTGGCATTAACGCCCATATCAGTATGCGCAATCACCTGCAAAACGAGCAAAACATAGACGCCTACATGATTCTCAGCAGTAAAGCACTGTATGGCAACCAGGATAAGTTAAGCCAATTAATGAAGGATATGCTTGATTCATGTCGTTTTGATGAGCTGAATAGAATTAAAGAACTTATGCAGCAAATCTCCAGTCATAAGGAACAAAACATAACCAATCAGGGGCATGTTCTGGCTATGGGCATTGCCACCAGCCAAATGAATGCAATTGCTGCATTGAATTATAAAAATTCAGGCATGCAGGGGATAAGCAAGTTGAAATCCATGGTTCAGGCGTTTAATGACCAGGCCCAGTTGTCTGCTTATGCGGAAAAGCTGCAGACATTGCATGAGTTAATTATCCAGGGGGATAAACGGCTGCTTTGCATCGCTGAAGAAAGTGAAAAACCGGCATTAATCAGTGGTCTGGATGAATTATGGCATCACACTGACAATACCAATAAGACTAGCCCCTTTAGCATGGATCCTGTGCGTGAAAGAGTCAGCATAGCCTGGCTGCATAATACCCAGGTTAATTTTTGTGCCACAGCTTATCGGACAGTTCCGGCTGCCCATGAAGATGCAGCTGCTCTGACTGTACTTGGTGGCTTCTTGCGCAATGGCTATCTGCACGGCGCCATCAGAGAACAAGGTGGTGCTTATGGCGGTGGTGCCACTCAGGATTCAAGCTCAGCAAGCTTTCGATTTTACTCTTACCGGGATCCACGCCTGTCAGAAACACTGAACGACTTTGAGCGTGCAATCACCTGGCTTCATGACAGTACTCACAAGCAGAGTCAGCTGGAAGAAGCCATTTTGGGGGTAATAGCCAGCCTGGATAAACCCGCATCTCCGGCAGGGACGGCCAAACAGGCCTATTACAATGAACTATTTGGCAGAAACAAAGAACACCGGGCTAGATTTAGGCAACAGGTGCTTGAAGTTGATATCCCTAAACTTCAGGAAGTGGCCGCCCGCTACTTGACCCCAGAGAATCGCAGCACTGGTATTATCAGCAATTCTGAGCATGCTGCTGAATTAGAAAAGCTAGAAGTTGATATAAATAAACTTTGAATAATCAATTAAATAAAATAAATACTTAAAGTAATATCTATTTTCTGGTTTGTTTAATTAACTCGTAGGCTGCTTTAATATCCTGGGTTTTCTGGGTGGCTATATCCATCATTTCCTGGGGCAGTCCTTTTGACACCAGCTTGTCAGGGTGATGCTGATTCATTTGCCTCCGATAGGCTTTCTTTAACTCTTCGTCACTGGCTGAAGAGGATATACCCAGTAACTTATACGCATCAGCTAAATTTAGCCTGCCACGATCTGAGCTGCGCTGGGATTGCGAGCGCCGATTCTGCTGATAGTGCTGTTGTGCCTGCCCTCTTTGCAAAATGTGCTGAAAAGCAATTTTGGAAAACCCCAGGGTTCGGGCGGCCTGCCAGAGTGCATTTTCCTCACTTTTATGCAGGGCACCATCAGCAAATGCAGTCATTACCAGAATCTCCAGAAACATCTGCATCAGATTGCGCCGTCGATGGCATTCCTTGCGGAACTGCTCAAGAACCTCCACCACCTCAACATCCTGATTTTTACCCTGCTCAAATAAATTAATGGCGGCTTTTTTCTGCTGCGCATTCAAATTCATTTGCCGCATAACATGCTGAGCAATATGGATTTCATCCTGAGACACTCTGCCATCCACCTTGGAGATGTGCCCCATCATGAAAAAAGTAGCTGTAAAGAAAGCAGACTGAATAGTCTCTACTTGTTCTGCGCCCTTATTACCATTTAAGCGCCCCATACCACGATCAAAATTATGCCCGAGTGATGCACCCAGCAAGGCCCCTAGAGGCCCGCCCAGCATAAACCCGAAAGTTCCCCCGAATACTTTGCCCCACCAGCTCAGAAGAACAGCCTCATAAACCAGTTTCGTCCCAGTTCACGCTCACAACTTTGATACTGATTCTGATACACGTTAGCCGTATTCTGAACATTACGGGCAACATCCATCAGCCAGCCTTTGCTGTTATATGAACCTCTGGCCCAGCCGCCATTGCCCTCGTGGTAAGCTAAATAAAGGTTGTATGCATCATTTCGCGCAATGCGATTACGGCGGGTTGAGCTATTGGTATACCAGCCGACAAAATCCATCGCATCGGAAAAGCTGGAACGCCGTGCTCCCCAGTTTCCGGCGTCTTCCTTATAGTCTGTCCAGGTTTCATCAAGTACCTGGGCATAACCATAAGCTGAAGATGGTCGACGCCAGGGAATCACCCAGAGTAATTTGGTTCTTTCCGGCTTGGCCCGCCCCTGAAATGATGATTCCTGTTCTATGATTGCCATACTGACATAAACAGGTGTGCCCCAGCGCTTTTCTGCTTTCTTGGCAGCCTTGTACCAGCTGCGACGTTCTTCAAACATACTGCAGATATTGGCTGTGTTTTCTGGCGGCGGTGAAACACAGGAAGACAGTATAGTTAGCATCGTGAATACAAAAATCAGGCGCATTTTTGAATTCCTCTAATCATGTTAATGTCATTAAGCCCAATAAGTACTGGCTTTACTAGCTTATGGGGCTATACTTTACACTGTTATGCCGTGTTGTGTAAGCAATGACACAAAATCTTTTTCGTCAATCACTTCAATCCCTAATTCCTCAGCCTTGCTCAGTTTACTGCCTGCACCGGGGCCCGCAATGACACAGGAAGTCTTGCTGGAAACACTGCCAGCGACTTTTGCTCCAAGCTGCTGCAAATACTGCTTTGCTTCTGATCTCCCCATTAATTCAAGGGTTCCTGTCACGACATAAGTCAGGCCACTTAAAGGCAAGGTTTCACTCGCGTTGATTTCGAGCTCTGAGGGACTCACGCCGGCTTTTATCAAGGCTTCGATCACAGACAAATTATGTGCTTCCGCAAAAAAAGCCACAATATGCTGTGCCATAACCTCCCCTATGTCTGGTACCTGAATCAAAGCCTCCATATCAGCCTGCATGATGCCTTGTAATGAGCCGAAATGCTTTGCCAGGGCTAAAGCAGTGGCTTCCCCTACCTCCCTGATTCCCAAAGCATAAATAAAACGCTGCAGACTGATATGCTTACTGTTTTCAATGGCTTCCAATAAATTGCTTGCTGATTTTTCTGCCATCCGCTCCAAAGCTGATAGCTGAGCCAGATTTAAACGATAAATATCTGCAACATTATTGATAAGCTCTGCTTCGACCAGCTGCTCAATTAACTTCACGCCCAGACCATCAATATCCATCGCTGCCCGCGACGCAAAATGAATAATGGATTGCGTACGTTGCGCCTTACAGTAAAGCCCGCCTGTGCAGCGCATAAGCACTTCACCTTTAATTTGCTCAATATCGGAATGACAGACCGGGCACTGCAGTGGCGCAACTATCTCTCGGGCATCGACCGGTCGTTTCTCAAGTACCACCTTGACCACTTTAGGGATCACATCACCGGCACGCCTGATAATGACAGTATCCCCTATTTGTATTCCCAGCCGTTCAATTTCATCCAGATTATGCAAAGTTGCATTACTTACCGTCACGCCTCCGACAAAAACAGGAGTCAACCGGGCAACCGGTGTAATTGTTCCGGTTCTGCCTACCTGAAATTCCACATCCTGTAAGACTGTGCTTACTTCCTCTGCCGGAAATTTAAAGGCAATAGCCCATCGCGGGGTGCGCGCATTAATTCCGAGCGTGTCCTGTAAAGTAAAATCATTAACCTTCAGGACAACACCATCAATTTCATAATCCAGATCATTACGTTTAGTTAAAATCTCTTCACAATAGCTGTAGCAGGCATCGATACCTTCGACAGCTTTGCGAATAGGATTGACCGGCAGCCCCCATTCAGCCAATAGAGAAAAGACTTCACTCAAACGGGAAGGTAAAGCAATACTGGTTTCACCCAGGCTATAACAAAACATTGTCAGGGGTCTTTTTGCTGTAATGCGGGAGTCAAGTTGTCTTAAGGTGCCAGCAGCCGCATTTCTCGGATTAACAAAAGTTCTTTCGGTTTTTTTTCGGGCCGCTTCATTCATCAGGGCAAAACCTGACTTGCTCATAAATATTTCGCCCCGTACTTCCAGCACATCTGGATAATTCCCCCCCTTTAGCTTTAGCGGAATGTCTTTTATTGTTTTTACATTATGGGTGATGTCTTCACCTGTCGTGCCATCACCTCTGGTCGCTGCCTGAACCAGTATCCCTTTCTCATAACGTATGCTGACAGCCACACCGTCTATTTTAGGCTCGCAACTGTATTCAATAGTTTTTACATATTCGGGTAATCGTTTTCTTAAACGGATTTCAAATTTGCTCAGGCTTTCAGCATCAAAGGCCTTTTCCAGAGAAAGCATGGGAATCTTATGGGCTACCTGCACGAAACCGGATAAGGGTTCACTCCCAACACGTTGACTCGGTGAATCTGCTGTTACCAGTTCCGGGTGTTGTTTTTCGATTTCAAGGAGACGATCAAATAAACGGTCAAATTCCTGGTCAGGAATTTCGGGGGCATCTTGCTGATGGTAGAGTCGATTATGACGTTCAATCAGTTGACGAAGTTCGATAAGCTCTGACTTCAAATCATCTGTTGCTGTGCTCATATGACTATTTTTTTGAAAGCTGGGCGAGCTCAAAATCCTGGATGCGCTGACGGCAATGCTCAATAGTCTGACGTGTAATCACACTACGGTGTTCATCTTTTAAATCACCGTTTAACTTATCTTTTATGGCATCAGCCGCTTTCAGCATTTGCTCAAAACTCTTCATATTGCCGAAAGCATTGGGCAGCTGTAAAAAGAAACTGACACCCGGTGTTGTAAATTCTTCCATCTGGGTTACATCAAAGGTTCCTGGTTTTACCATATTAGCCATACTGAATATGGCCGGACCATTGCCACTGCTATCTGCATGCTTATGAAAAATACTCATTTTTCCCAGGCGCATATTCTGCTGTAAAAGTATTGGTAAAAGATCACTACCGGCAAATAATTCACCCTGCTTGGCCATCACATTGATAACAATAACTTCTTCTGGCTCCAGATATTCCCCTTCACTCTCATCGTGTTCTTCATCCTGAATGAAATCCTCGGGACTCTCTGCAAATAATTCAGCCTGACTACCGCTTTCTACCGCGTCAGCCTTATGCTTTTTCTGCTTGGATTTTAAATGAGCTGGTTTGTCTTCCAATTCAGCTTCCGTAAGAGAACCTAATTCACCCAGTGTCGGTTCGATACGTTTTGAGTCTGATGCTTTAGTCTTTCCAATATTTTCCGTTGCTCTGGTGCCAGCGTTTCTTGGACTTGTGCGAACCACAGAAACGTCATCATCATCTAATTCTGCTAATTCAGCGTGTACCTGCTCATCAGCATATGGCGCTTTAGGTTTTTCTGTTTTATCTGCTTCCAGATAGTCTTCGTTGACGGGGGCATACTCTTCATATTCTTCATATTCTTCATAGGCCTCATCAAGGTCATCCCTGTCTTCGTCGTTATCTATGTCATCTATCTCATCTATGTCATCGTCTTCATAAGAAGGCTCAGCAAAATCTTCGCTGTCTAAATTATCATTTTTTGGTTTATTGCTAGCAGCCGCTACATTTTCCAGATCAGCAGCATCTATTACAACAGGAACTACTTCTTCCTCTTCGATGTCCTCGTCCTCGTCTTCTTCATCATATTCGTCATAATCATCTGCATAATCATCTTCAATCATCCCTGAACTCTCATAACGCGAAATTACCCTCGCTCCACCGTTTGGCAATTCTGCTGCGGTATCTAGTTCAACGTCATGATCAGGAATATTTTTTTCCAGTTTCACCCGGATGATGTCTTTGCGTTTTCGTCTGTATCCATCCAACAAAATGAGAACAATACCAACGATAACGATGATAATTAACCAGTCTCTCATCCCCATGGCTTAAACTCGCACTTTCTTATTATTGAAATTCATTAAACGGAAATCTGACAAAAGTTTTCAAATATCTGAATATCTTATCTGGCTTGGACCTAATTTAAAACCCGCTCACATGGCAGCCAGTTCAGCCGCTTCATCAATATCCACAGATACCAATCTCGATACGCCAGGCTCCTGCATGGTGACCCCCATTAACTGATTAGCTGATTCCATGGTTAAACGATTGTGAGTAATAAATATAAACTGTATCAGACCTGACATTTCTTTAACCAGGTTAGCGTAACGCGCAATATTGGCATCGTCCAGAGGGGCGTCAACCTCATCCAGCATACAGAAAGGTGAAGGATTAAGGTGAAAGATAGAGAACACCAAAGCAATAGCAGTCATGGCTTTTTCACCCCCCGATAAGAGGTGGATTGTGCTATTACGCTTACCAGGAGGCCTTGCCATAATCGCAACACCTGTATCCAGTAAATCTTCGCCAATCATATCCAGATAAGCGTGACCGCCGCCAAAAATTTTGGGGAAGAGCTCCTGCAGACCCTTGTTAATTTTGTCGAAGGTTTCTTTAAATCGTGTTCGGGTTTCACGATCAATTTTACGAATAGCATTCTGCAAGGTCTGCAAGGCTTTCTCCAGATCATCATTCTGCTGATCCAGATAAATCTTACGCTCGGACTGACTGGTATATTCATCTATCGCTGCCAGGTTAATCGGGCCAAGGCGCTGAATTCTGGCGGCCAGTTTTTCCAACTCTTCTTCACAGCTCGCTACTGTTAACACTTCAGGTAAGGCAGCTATAACATCCTGTAGATTATAAGAAGCCTGTGTTATCTGCTGCTCCAACGCTTCACGTTTGACACTGGCGCCCTCGATACTTAAACGTTTGCCGGCTAATTCATCTCTGATGCCCTGGCTGTTTTCCTGAGTTTCAGTACGCCGTTTTTCCAACTCACGAAGTTGATGCTCCACTTCATCAACCTGCATTTTTGCCTCTTTCATTTCATTTTCTATAGAAACTCTTGAAGATAGCTTCTCTTCAAGTTCCTGCTTCAACGCCGGAATCGGATCATCATTCTGTTTCAGGTTGTTTTGAATCTGCTGCTGGCGCTCAACGTAGCTTTGAACCTGAGTCGTAATCCTGTCCAGTGCCGTGTTTAATGATCTCAGTTGAGTTAATTGAGTCTGATGTTTGACGGTTAATTCATGGCTGCTATCTTTATCGCGCGCTGCTTTCTGACGGGCATTTTCCAATTCCGAACGAACTTTCTCCCGTTGTTGAAGTAGCTCCTCCCTCTTCTCGGTATCTTTCGCCATCCGATCAAGGGCACTCTGTAAATTAACCCTGGCCTTTGCAATATTTGCCTGTTCCAGCGCCACCTGCTCCTGCAATTCTTCTATTTCCTTTTGGATGCGTTGCCTACGCTGATTAGTCTGCTCAATTTTCACTTTTACTGCAGAGCGCTCTGCATTTAAATTTGCTGCGTTCTTATTCAAGGCAGTTAATTTATCCAGGTAAGCTTCCTTTTCCTGTTCGTACTTGCTCAGGTCAGCCTGTAATGTTTCTGTGTCAACTGAACTTTCTTTGATTCGCTGGTTTAAAGACTCAATGCTGGATGCAAGCGCAAGCAGCTCTTCCTGGCGTTTCAGGATACCTGTTTCTTCATCAAAGCCTTTGGCCACACGCAACCAGTTTTTACCCAACCAGATGCCACCGCGTGTAACAAGTGACTCATGGTTTAACAGCTGTGAACGTAATTCCAGCGCTTCATTTAAGGTTTCAGTGACATAAATACCATCCAGCAACGTTCCCAGGTTTTGCTCACTCGTCACCTTATCTTTTAAAGCCTTGCCTGCTATGGAGTTTGCGGTATTGCCGGCGTCGGTATGGTTTTGCTCAATAAACTGTAACAAGCCGCTGCTAAAGCTTTGCAACACATCATCCAGGGCAGCAAAGTCATCAACACAGACTGCCTGCATGTGTTTACCCAGAACAGTTTCAACGGCCAATTCCCAGCCTGCTTCCACTTTAATCTGATCCAGCAGTCGCTTGTTGTTACTGAAATTATTCTGTTCCAACCACTCAAGGGCTTTTTCTTCCTTGCCTAGGGCAGACTGTTGTAAAGCTTCCAGGGACGATTGGCGTCCAACCTGGGTCTGTAACTCACTACGTAAGTGAGCAAGTGAATTATTAGACTCTTTTATCTTGCCTCTTATTTCATCAATATGATTAAGCAGCTTTTTATTTTCTTCCTGTAAGGCTGCTGTATCTGTCTCAATAACACTGGCTTTTTCAGTCAGGCTAATGACTTCAGCTTCATCATTAGCTGTATGCAATCCGTTTAGTTCTTCACTCAGCGTGCCCTGACGTTGGATACTGCGTTCAACAATATTTTCAAGGTGTCTGATGCGTTGCTGTTCCACTTCAGCCAGACGGGTTGCTTCTGCCGAATCCGTATTGAAATGATCCCAATCCTGCTGCCAGACAGACATGGCCTTTTCAGCTTCTTCCAGAACAGATGATGACAACTCTTCCTGCTTTGAAGCTTTTTCCAGTTCAGGTTCAATTTGTGCGATCGTCGCCTGTAGCTGTGTGATTTGCTCCTTATCCTCAAGCAGTTCCCGTTCGGCGTTATTGAGATTGACTTGAATATTTCCCAGCTCTTCTGAGAGCTCCAACTGACGCTGACGCTGGTGTTCAATATTCTGTTCAATCTTGCTGATTTCACTGCCCAGGGAGTAAAAATTGGCTTGTACTCTCTGGTAGGACTCCTGCAGCTCTGTATTCGCTTCTCTTTTTTCCTCTATCTCAGCTTCAAAGGCTCGAAATGAGGCAATACTGGCTTCCAGTTTAACTTCCAGTTCGCGGATGGTTTGCTGAGCCTTTGTCACTTCATTATTGAACGCCTGCCAACGCAGCGCATTTAAATTAGCCTGGGTATCACGTTCCTGCTGTTTGTATTCTTTATACCTTTCTGCTGCTTTTGCCTGTCGTTGCAGGTGTTGCAGCTGACGTTCCAGTTCTTCACGAATATCTGTTAAACGCTCAAGGTTCTCTTTGGTACGCTTAATCCGGTTTTCAGTCTCACGACGCCTTTCCTTGTATTTTGAGATGCCTGCCGCTTCTTCGATAAATACCCGCAGCTCCTCAGGTTTGGATTCAATCAAGCGGGATACCATGCCCTGCTCGATAATTGAATAAGAACGCGGACCCAGACCAGTGCCCAGAAAAATATCCGTGATATCCCGACGACGGCATTTCTCACCATTCAGTAAATAAGTGGATTGCGCCTCGCTGTTGACGACACGCTTAACCGACACCTCATTAAAGCTGGCATACTGCCCTTTGATCGTGCGGTCGCTATTATCAAAAACCAGCTCCACAGAGGCTTGGCCAACCGGTTTACGGCTGCTGGAACCATTAAAAATGACATCCGTCATCTGCTCGCCACGCAGGTTCTTGGCAGAGCTTTCACCCAGCACCCAGCGCACTGCATCAATAATATTGGATTTACCGCAACCGTTAGGGCCAACGACAGCGCAGAGATTGGTGGGGGGATGGCCGGTGGTCGGTCAAACAACCAATTTAAACCCTGCAATTTTAATCCTTTTAAGGCCCACCGACCCAACATACTCCAGGGACAAGGACAAACTAAAATCATTCC
>Ga0181552_10002690_pt1 | contig 12900 bp, 20 predicted proteins | sample 011ome_18_FD_130583 | JGI IMG/M metagenome (GOLD analysis project Ga0181552, IMG submission 130583) | Coastal salt marsh microbial communities from the Groves Creek Marsh, Skidaway Island, Georgia - 011501BT metaG (megahit assembly) | ecosystem: Environmental > Aquatic > Marine > Intertidal...
AACAAGATGCAATCATAATGAATTACCCACTAGACGTATATCAACAAATTGAATTAGAAATAAATGTTAGAATAGATAATTTGGTTTCCGAAATGAATACTTTGCGCACGGAATACGATGAACCACATGATATATCAGAAAGAAGATTTATTAGGATTTGTCCTTCAGAAGAGTGTAGAGGTTTTATAGAGGAAAATTGGAAATGTGGGTTATGTAAACAACAATTTTGTAAACATTGTAACGAGAAAATTGAAGAAAATCACGTGTGTGACCCTAAAACTGTAGAAACAATTACACTAATTAACAGGGATACTAAACCGTGTCCAAAATGTGGAACTATGATACATAAAATTGATGGGTGTGCTCAAATGTGGTGCACAAGTTGTAACACGGCATTCGATTGGAGAAGTGGTAAAATAGAAACGGGACGAATACATAATCCACATTTTTTCGAGTTCCAAAAAAGGTCACGTGAACACGCAGATATACCATGTGGAGGTAGACCGTCATTTATAGAATTAAATGAAGAAAATGCACCCGATGAATTATTAGATATATCAGTATTACTTAGAAAAATTGATAGAGATATAATATATAAATACGGAAACATATACGACAATGATAATACTCATTTGCGTATATCGTACATGTTAAAAAATATTACTAAAGAAGAATTTAAAATTGAATTACAAAAACGCGATAAATTAAAAGATAAAATACAAGATATACGCGATATATTAGAAATGTTTACAAACGCGGTTGGTGATTTTTTGCGACAGTGGATGATAACTAAGATAGACATTTTAGAAAATATATTCGAATTAGTCGAATACTCAAATGATATAATACAAGATATACGAAATAGGTATAATTCTTCCACACCCAGTTTTATATACTTCCCTAGACCCCCAGTGAGAGTAGAAGTATAAAAAAAATGGGGCCATCTCTTCCACACCCTTCGGTAAAAAACATTTACAGAAAGGTGTTGACTTTTTAAACGAATATCCCTACCCGGTAAAAATATAAAGGATTGTATTTGTAATATACCTAAGTCAAACATAAACCATATTTTTTTAAAATTAAAAAATGTTGAAATCTATTTGGAAATTGTGCGAAAACGGCGAACTCGACGAATTAAAAAAACGTCGTAATGAAATCGATGAAATAATTGAAGACATACCTAACGATGGTGATGATTTGAGAGAATATGAAGACGATTTAAGTTTTGCCGCGGCATATTGTAAAGATCACGATACGGCTTTAGAAACATTTAAGTATTTATACGAAGAGTGTGGTTACCCTAAACATTGTGTACATTACGCTATGGTCGGGGCAACCGTATCAAGAAATGCAAAACTTATCAATTACATATATAACGACATCGATGATAATGAAAAAGAAAGTTTTATAGGTGATCTAGAAGATGAACTTGCGTTGACGGATCATCCTAATCCAAACGTGTTTATTGAATACGCTTTATTCGAATTAAATAAAGTTTAAATAATTAAAGTTTTAATACATAATAAAAGTAAACCAAAATGAAACCACAACCATTTGTAAATAAATATATTCGTTCGACTATACCTAATAATATTAGCGCACAACACTTAGCGATTACAATTACTTACAGAGGTAAGAAAAAGGAAACACCTATAGTAAGTATGGATATATATGCTTCACCAATTCTTTCGTATAACTATAATCTCGAATACGAATCTTCGAGTGAATTATTACCACGAAATCAAGATGGATATATTCATCCAATATCCCTTTTTAATTTGAGTGGTAATAGCGGATTTTGGGGAAATGACGGATTACATAATGCTATAGTCAATAAAGAATACGTATTCTACGATGATAAAATTTGGTCATACAACTCATATTATGAGACTATTGCTGATTTTATAGAAGATTTACGAGAAATTTATAAATGGAATGGGGTCATTGATAGTGATTGTGGATTTTTTAGTCCATCCTTAGAGGGATATATAAGAATAAAAACCGAGACCGAAATTATATCGGAGAAAATCATGGAACTCGTTGACAAAAATTCAAGTACCATACCCGAAGGCGATTACTTAAAAATTTGTGAAAACTTAAAAAAAATTAGGGAAAATTAGGGAAAAAATACAGTGTTGAAAATCCCAAAATGGGTTAAAAAAAAAATCAAAAAAGGCCTAATAAGGTCGAATACATGGGTAAAGAAAATGAAAATTCATGATTTTGAAAAAATTGAAAAATTGAAATTTCAAAAAACAATTTTTTTCAATTTTCTTTACCCATGTATTTGACCTTATTAGGCTTTTTTTTTTAAATTTTTATTCCTCTTCATGAGACATTCTACATGAACTGTCAAAGTAGTTGATCTCATGCGCGTGTATTAAATATATTTTCATGCCAATAAGGTCTAATAAATGGGTAAAGAAAATTAAAGAAATAGAGTAATAATATATAAATGACCATGGTTTTGGAAAATCCACCAGTTTGTCTTTATATTTTAGAAAGTGAATCGACTAAAACATTTTATGCGTCGCATGTGTTTTTGAAATATAAAAAAAATATAGGAGGTCGTATCAAATTAACATCTGGTAACAAAAGGTTTTTAGATAGGTATCCGGAAATGATATATGTACGAAATGTAAATGGAGTGTCATGGGGTATAAATAAATTTTATTCGGATATCATTAATAAGTCAAAAAATGATGAAAAAATAAATGATTTATTGAAATCTAAATATAAAAGAGTTACAGGATTTTTATTTAATTGTAAAGGTTACGCTTTCCGTGGAATGGAGGGGTACGAAATACAAAAAATATATGATACCAAAATGGAAGATATTCATAAAATAATTTACGAATTCAAAGAACTATATAAAGATGGATACATGGAATGGGAATACTTTGAAGAGGAAATACAAAAAACGATTTATGGTAGAACATTTTTGGAAATGTGTACTAATAAAAGATGGACTTATTTGAAAAGAAATGAAACTTATGAATGTATAAACAAACGTAATTTAGGTAAGACTGAACAACAAAAAAATAAGACTCATTATGAAAAGAAAAAGGAGGATAAAAAATTCGTATACAATACAAACCGTAAACAATGTCTTAGGGATATTAAAAAAAATAATAAACGACCGTCTCAAAAAACTATAGATAAGTATGAACTTACCGAAAGTGAGATAAACCTTAGTGGTTGTGTAAATAAATATAAAAATTAGAATATATAAAAAATATAATAATGTTATCTGAAAACGAAAAGGTATTTAACAGACTTAAAACGTACCTCAAAGATAAGGGACAAGAGATAACCAATGAATGGTATGTAAAGATCGAAACCCGGAAATCGGGTAAATCTGAAGGTGTGACCGATAATTACTATTTTTCACCGAATGGTATACGTTTCCGATCAATGATCGAAGTTTATAGATTTTTAACAACGGGTGATAAATTTGAACGCGACGAAGAAACAAAGTGTTTGAAAATTACCGAAGATAACACTGATGCAATAATGGATGATTTATGTGAACTTATATCAGATTGGTACATAAACGATGATATTGTAAATTTACGTGATGTTAATTCGTGTATGTTTAAGGTAGAGAGGAAAAAATGTGTAAATTTTATAGATGGGAAGTTGCAGAAGAATAAAATTCAAATCATCGACGAAAAAAATAGGGTTACGTTCCCCAAAAATACCAACCCCAAAAATATTTTACATTACTCAAAAGCTAACGCTGCTAATTTGGTACACACTTTTTTCAAAACTGAACCAATGTGTTTAAAGTGTGGTTGTGATAAAAAATATAACGGTAAGAAGTTAACACGAGCGCATACAATAAAGGATAGACCTGAAATACTCAAAATAGCTATATCAGAATCATACATGGACGATGGTTATCATTCTGATATTTTCCTTAGAAAATTTATAGAATTACACAAAATCTACCCGATAGCTACTTTATGTGAAGAATGTCATCGTGAATTCGATAATAATAGAAAATTGTAATTAAAAGAATACATTGTATTATAGAACATATAATGTATTGTTGTAATAAACGTAAACTCTCTGTAACTGATGAATCCGTACCCGTTTTTAGTCTCGATAAGTACGAAGGGTACGCCAAAGTAACGGACGTCTACGACGGTGATACGTTTAAGGCGTGTATTATACTTCACAATAGAATATTGAAATTTACTTTCCGAACTGTCGGGTACGATGCACCCGAAATGAAACCACCTAGAGATACACCTAACCGAGATAAACACATTGCCATGGCAAAACGTGCGAAGTATACGTTCGCGAGTTTTTTAGGGTACGATGATAGATCTAAACGCGTTCCATGGAACCCGTTCAAGTGTAATTTTAAGGTAAATGGGTGGGTATGGGTTTCGTGTAAGAGAAACGATAAGTACGGGCGAACGCTCGTTTTCGTATACAAAAATAGAAGGGATATGGTTTCGATTAACAAAAAAATGATAGATACAGGGTTCGTGAACGTGTACGATGGTGGGACTAAGAAGGAATTTGTAATTAAAGAATAAACAATTAAACTCTATATAATAATGGTAAATTATATTTTAACTGGGAATCTTAATGTCAATGGAAATGTGTTAATTACAGGGACTGTATACGATATTAAAAGTCTCAGTACTTTGGTAAAAAAATTAGAAGAAGGGGGTTATAAAGATATGATGGAATTAACTGATAATGAAAGAACAATTGATTGTAATTTGGAAGTTAATGGAAATCTTATATTGGTAACATTTGATTGTTCGATAAAATCTGAATTAAATGCGTCTGGAACAATGACAATGCTTAATACAGAAGTTTTGGAATAATAACACAGAGTAATCTTCGACACATAATATGACTGTTTTATAATTAAAGAATAAACAACTAAACTCTATATAACAATGACTACTACTTACGACCAACCCCCGTGTGAATTCAGATACAAAATCGACTCGTGTTCGAAAGTTGTCGATGGTGATACCGTCGACGTTCTTATCGATTTGGGGTTCGACGTACTCATTCGCCAACGCGTACGATTACTCGGTATCGATACCGAGGAATCGCGAACGTCCGATAAGATCGAAAAGATTTATGGGAAACACGCGAAGAAACAGATTCTTAAGTGGGTCACAAAAGCAGTCGAATCCGATAAGGACGATTGTGAGATCGAATTGAGATGTCCCGAACGCGACTCGGTAGGTAAGTACGGACGCGCGCTTGGTGAATTGTGGGTTCTCGAAGATAATAACTGGACGAATGTGAACAAATGGATGTGTGAGAATGGATACGCCGTTCCGTATGTCGGTCAGAACAAGAACGATGTTAGGGATCACCACATGTTACACCGAAAAATGTTAGCCGAACGCGGTGAACTCGTTATCGACGAAGATGGAACCTTTTTAACATCTAAGTAAAAACTAATTAATTATATTTCACATACGGAACATGTTCTATATAATTAAGTTTAAGACATTATATTTTTTAAATCTTTTTTAGCCTTATTAAGCTTCAATCGATATTTTCGTTTATTTCTATTAAAAATTTCTTTTCTGTTTTTAATATTTGCATTTGATGCCCCACTATTTTTCATTTGCTTGATAGTCTTTTTCTCTTTATTGTCTAGAAAACTTATATTCCATTCATACATTAATATCTCCTGTTTTAAATAATCAATTTCCCACTTGTTTTTTTGGTTTAATTTTCTTGGTTTATTTTCTACAGTTTTAAATTTATTTAAAAGTCTTTTTGGTTTAACAAGATTTTTTCGTTCGTTAAGAAAATTGTATAAATTATTTGAATGTCGAATTCTACTATTAGTAAGATTGTTCGCCAAGAGTACTTTTATTTTTTCAGTTAGAGGATCTATTTTTTCAATCTTATTTCTGTATAGGTCTTTAAAGGTTTTTTTAATATATTTTTTATGGTTTTCTTTTTCGCGGCTGGAAATGATACCCTTACGTTTATTGTTTAATTCGATTAGTCTTTTCCTTTGTTTTAAGTTGTTTAGTCCGATTTGAGTTCTGTTAGTAATTTTTGATCGTTCTTTTTTTAATTTGTTAATATTCCAATTACTCATTTATATTAATGAATATTTTTAATTATATTTTACATACTGAACATTTTTTATATAATTAAAGATTGTAATTTGTGAGTAATAAATATTGGGGTACGACGAGTAGTACGTTTACAGCACTATCCGATAATCCGCCGTATGTCTTATTTTCATTGATTGCAAAAGCTAATTAAGCTTTTACTTGTTTAAATTTACTAAAAAAACTTTTTTTCTTCCCACCTTGGGACTTTCGAAGATTTATACCGTTACCACACCCTCGACCCAAAAAACGGAGTTGTTGTTTTCGAAATTCCTTATCGACATTTTGTCTTATTTCACTTACTGGTTTTTGACCAAGTTGGTTCATGAAAAATTTTTTGTTCAACCCGTTACATATTATATTTTTAGATTTTATGTAGTCTTCTAAATTTTTACGATTTCTTTCCGTGTTATTATTTAACATTTATATACATGGAGATTTAAATTATTTTCCCAGTTCATGTAAATGAATAATAATAATAAATTTAGAAATGAAGCTAAGGAGTTAGAAAAGCGTTACAAAACTAGACTCACGACGCCATGGGAAAAAAATAATGTTATTGAATTTCATAATTCACAATTATTTAAAAATAATATTAAACTTAGAAATAGGTATAATGTGTTAGAAAAACGTATTAAATTTATAAAAGAAACTATAATTCAAATCAATAATGAAAAAAAGGAATTACAAAAGGCTTTAAAAAATGCAGAAACAAATTTAAAAAAACACAATGTGGCACTGCATTTCAGAAAAAACATTTTTAACGTTCCTTCACCGGTGGTAAATACGAGAAAACGTGTACCTACTGAAATTCTAAGGGAGAGGAAGAGAGAAAGAGATAGGAAGCGCTTGAGGGAAATGACACCTGAACAAAAAGAGAGGAAGAGGCAACAAGTTAAGGAATCAAGGGCGAAAAGAACTCCAGAACAGAAGGAAAGAAATAAAACATATCAACGTGAATGGTATCTTAGAAATAAAGAAAGAAAGCAGTCAAGAAATAATTAATTATATCTCACATACAGTACATGTTCTATATAATCAATTTTGGTACCCTAAAAGTAACAGGTACTGTGGTGTTACGAGAAGTAAGTTTATTATACTATCTGTAAATTCACCGTATAATTCCATTTGGTATATAGTATTTGACATTAAGTAAAAGTAAAGGGATATCACGTAATGTATTTTATTTATACTATATAAACTAATTGTAGACGCAAATATTCCTATATATCCACACACGTTTATATTAATGAGATCGTCATTGTTCTTCAAAGGTTCGCTTTTCCGTATGAGTGAAGTAGAAAGTACGTGAAATAATATATTTAGAAAACTTACTTTATGTTCTTGTGCATAGAACAGTATCGATAATCCTACGTGTAAAAAACTTTTATACTTTTTATATATTAACTGACTTTTATACATATTAGTACTATAGGCATTATGAACATGGTACCAAATTTTTAAGGGACAGTGTACTACACAGGCAATAGATGCATAACTTACAGGAAAAAAGGAAGAAACTACAATGGGTAAAAGGGACGTTGTTGCCGACAACAATTCTATACCACGTGTATAAATCATTTTATATTATATACACGTCGTATCTTTAAATCTATGATACTAATATATGTGGATGTTATTATGTAAACCAATAGTTATACCTATAAAAAATACAAACGATACCATGGTGAGTACTGACATGTGTAGAATAGTAACTGTATCTCCTACAAATGATTCAAGTAGGTATGTTATAGACATAGTTGAAGATGCACCCGAGATAAAAATAACACCTCCGGATTCTTCTAACTAATTTTATTTACAATAAACGATTCGGTGTAGGTGATTAATGTGCATTTCTCGAACGAGTTGTGGGTTCCTATAAAACCGAACGTTTGAAAACCGTTCTTCTGCTAAGAGTGGGAATTTGAAATCGCTCGGTAACCCAAAAAGTAAACGTATAACCGATTTACCTGGATCTCTGATGTCGCGATAATATTTTATACCTCTTTTATGCGCCTCTCGTTTCTTTTTATTACACGACTGACATAACGGTTGAAAATCAGAAACTTTTAATTGATCAAGGGGGATCTCGTAATCATCGTTTATATGATCACACTCAATATCACGATCCTCATCGCATATGAGACACCTCGCCCCTTCGCAACACACGCGTTCTCGTATCCAATCGGGGATGTGTCTTGAGTTTGAGGACGTGCGACCCCAAATAAACAAACCAAGAACTTCTCCTCCGTTACTTGGTTTATTTAAATGAACAAATGAACTCTTTACGTTTTCAAATTTCGTTTCATCTTCGAATGTCGTATTTTTATGTTTAGGTTTACGTTTTGTAGTATATACAACCGTAAACCTATAATTTTTTTCGAACGTGTGTCGCCATGACCCACCGTTATTTGTGATATCAACGAGACCTAACTCAGCAAGACGGTCCAGGTGTATGAATGGTTTTGTGAACGCGAGCGTTTCAACTATAATTTTTGAAAAAACTTCACTGTATCCCATATTATAATTATTTAATTAAATAATTGTTTAAGTTGGTTTAACTTGGGTTAAAATTTTATCGTAATATTCTTTTGAAAGTTCACATCCGGAAAACGTACGTTCCGTATTCGCACACGCCACTGCTGTTGTTCCACCACCAAGAAACGTATCTACGACGAAATCGCCTTTATTTGAGTGTTTCTCTATGAGTGTTTGAAATAGATTGACGTTTTTTTGCGTCGGGTGAAATCTATTCTTACCACCTTGGATTGGGAAAGTGTTGTATATACCGTTATCGTATTCGCTATTAAACGTCGGTTTACCTTTCTTAACACCGAGTAAAGCGATTTCGCGACAGTTTGTTAGGTAATTCCTACTCGAGTTTATGGGTTGTGGATTTGTTTTAACCCACTCTATGAACCTAATTTGTTTAAACTTGTGTTTTTCCATGAGTTCCTTGAGATATGATATTTTCCATAAATCAAAGAATATTATACACGTACCACCGTCGCGAAGTTTTTGGTAATACAGTTTTATAAACTCGTCGAGAGTATCCATTGTAAAGTTTTCGTCCCATTCACCGTAATTTGTCTTAACACTGTATTTTTTACCGTATATGGTACCATATTTCATGTAATTTTCCTTAGCGTTTGGTGTTGTTTTAGCGGCGGCGTTTACTTCGGTATATTTTAACCATTCAGTCTCGGTTTTCTCTAGGTTTTTTCCCGATTCTATAGCTTTATGTAACGCGTTCATACCAGTTTCGTGTGAAATAATATACGGTGGGTCCGTGAGTATGAGATCGACCGAATTATTATCGAGTCGTTTTAAAAATTCGCGACCTTCGCAGTTCTCTATATTCATATAACTTAGTTAAAAGTGAAGCTTTTAAATAACTTATTAATGATACGTGATTATGCGGAACATGTATACAAAGTACTTGGTCCCGGTTATAGCGAGCGCGTGTATCACAATGCGATGGAAGTTGTTTTGCGGAAAAACGGAGTACACTACGAAACGGAAAGAATAGTTCCTATAGAATTTGAAGGGCATACTATAGGGAATCTTCGTGCCGATTTAATTTTAAATAACAAAACCGTTATCGAACTTAAATCGGTTAAAAACATGACCGAAGTTATGGTCACACAGGCGCAAAACTACCTACGTTTAACGGGGTTTCCGGAAGCGTACCTTATCAATTTTCCCACGACACTCAATGTCGAGTTAGAAGTTAGGTACATTACTCTAGGTTAGGTTTCTTTTACGACGATTGTATGAATTTTTCCACATTATAAAGTTAACATTTGAACCTCCTTTATTAGTGTGAAAAATTCGTGCACCTTGTCTGTACACCTTGTTTAATTGTGAAAGTGTTGTTGCACTTTTGAGTTTTTGTTCCCATAAATTTCGTTCCGTTATATTACCAGTTTCGTTAAATTGAAGTGGTGATCTTGGTGGTGAAGTTTTTTGTGACATGGTTCTTTCGCGTTTAGGAGTTCTCGTTTTTCCAGACTGTTCTTTCTTACGTCTATCTTTCATGATAGATTCTTTTATTTTCGCTTGACTGAGTTTCATAATAAGCGGGTTTAGTTTTCGAAACCTATTGGAATCTGTAAGTTTATTGTTTATTCGAATAGCATTAATTTTTCTTTCAATATTTTTTATATCAGTCTGATGTTTTTTAATACTTTCGTTGGTAGATACCATTATTATAATACACATATAAAAATTATGGTAAAGAAGGTGTGATTGTTTTATCATTTTGTTCTATTTGGTTCATGTAATACATGAATGGTATCATTTGGTATATTTTTTTCCACTCACTTTTGGACTCTTCGTAATACGTTTTGGGGTCTTTAAGACCTTCTTTTATAATTTCGTTTATCTTTTCCGTGTAGAATCTGATTTCCTCTAAACAGAAATTGTAATAAGGATCGTTCATTACCTATTTTAAAACGCGTTTCTTTAAATATTTAAATGGTCGCTATATACTCCCATTGTAGAGTTTTGCATATTTTGCACCATATAAGATCCTGGTGATACAATTTTTCCTTTGATTTGAGTAGAGGAAAATATTTGAGGTACTTATCTTCACTTAGAAGTTCACAAAATTTATATAATACGTACGAGTAACTCAAAAAGTTTTTACGTTCACTTGGGCAGTTATCATCGAATGGTTTTTGTATATCTTTGAACATAATACGTAACCGTTCTTCGAGTTCTTGTGGCATTTTCGGGGGTGATATACCACTAAGTATATTTGTAATATACGGAACGTGTTCGTAATATTTGTTAAGTTTTAGTTTTTTTAACAAATTCCTAACTCGCGCATGTGTTATTTCTTCCACATTTTTAATTTTAATTTTCTTCAATTCATTTTTTAATTGATCGATAACATCTGTAGGAATATTAGTAGTTTCTTGTGCTTGAAACTGTGATAACCATTCGTTAAAATGATTTTCACGTTTATACGAATAATTTACTACCTTTTCAGATGTTTCCTGTTCTTCACGGTAAGTTAACTCTTCACTAATTATATTTGCTACTATCAAACCACACGTTTCGCAGACAAGATCACCTGTATTTGTAAAATGAAATAGAATACTATCAACACAGTTTGGACATTTCTCGGGTTTTTTAACTATGGGTCGATCTACAATAACATTTTCAACTTCAGCTAGGTAATCCGTAAATATATCCTTCCTTTGTAAACCAGCTGTTTCTTTACAGTTGAAAATATTATCAGTTGATACATCCTTTTCTATATCATCTGTATACTGATTCATGTAAGGTAAACATTTCATTATGTAATTAGACATATCGGTTTCATACTTAGATTTATTATCAGGATCATCTTCTATTTTCTTTTTCCATGTTTCAAGCTTGTTGTTATATCGGCTTAAAAAATTACCTTCCATATAATAACTAAATATAATGTTTGTTAAACTTTTAAGTGACGTTATAATATGGGTGTATGATAAAATTAAATTCGTGGTATCTAAACCGGATTATAAAATAATTGATCAGTCTATGGAATATGTAATTAATAATGATATAATACCAGAAGAGGTTAATGATTTATGGATAGATGAACAGAATGAGTGGGATGGAGAAACTGAGACTTTTTATAAAAATCTAAACGGTATAGATTATAATAATTCTAACATTCCGGAAAATGTAACTCATGTTATTTTACGTATTAAATACTGGTATAACGATAAAATGTATAAATACTTAACAAACGATTTAAATAATAAATGGCCGCCACAAAATACTAACGGTATTATATTTAACATACCAATCGTAAGTGCACTTTTGCTCGATTCGGATGATAAACCAGTAAAGGATTTACTTAATAAAATAAGAAGATACGCTGGACCTAGAGGTAATTTTCACGGTGAAAAGGTTAAAATAAGTGACATGTTATATTATGACGATGAAACGCTTGAATTAGAATACCCTAGCATTAAGATAAAAAATGCGATAGGTATGGTTAAAAAGGTAAGTACTGTTGATGGTTATATTACAGATCTTCAGATACCTTAGTTGCTAGATAAAAATTCAATTCGCCTAAATTGGCAACATTATATTTTAGTATAAGAAACCTGTTTTGTTCCTCTTGCATTATTTGTACAGTTGAGCACATACTCGTAGCTTTTGTAAATATATTCATGTATCTAAGAGAATACTTACCTGATATTTTAGGACTTTCTTCGCTACATTCTATACTAGTTTCCTGATTTGCAAAGTCGCCCGAACAATAAAGTTTTAGTTTTTTATCCTCCCTTGTTATTTCTATATCATTACCAATATTATACATATCCCTACATATTCTTTGGAAATCTGCGGATAACATAGGAGTTATAGTTGTCATTTTCATTTTAGGTACTTCAATTTGATTTTCATTTATGTCTAGTAATTTTAGAGCAAATTTTGTAGATGTCTTTTTGATTTCGCTAAATATTTCTATATTCATGTATTCTTTCGTGTCTATATTGATAATGAGAACGTCGCTATTTGATATAGATTTAAGAAGCTTAAACGTATTTGAAACATTTACACCAGCAATTATTTCAGATTCGCAATTATATTCTTCAAAGTTATCCGATGCTAGATACATATCTACAAGTGATGTCCTTGCTGTATCTAAAGTTACTATATACATTCCATCTGGTTTAAAGTATATGTTAACGTCGTTTAATATATCCTTAAGAACTTCAAAAGTTGATTTTATAGCTGAAGCCTGTACTGTTGCTAACTTCATTTATAATAAATTGTATTAATTCTTTAA
>Ga0181552_10002699_pt1 | contig 12885 bp, 8 predicted proteins | sample 011ome_18_FD_130583 | JGI IMG/M metagenome (GOLD analysis project Ga0181552, IMG submission 130583) | Coastal salt marsh microbial communities from the Groves Creek Marsh, Skidaway Island, Georgia - 011501BT metaG (megahit assembly) | ecosystem: Environmental > Aquatic > Marine > Intertidal zone...
GTTGAGCGCCGTCGCCGCAGCGGGTGCCATGGCGTACGGGACGACGCGCACGGATTCTATAGGCAGCGTGACGCGCGGTGCTGGTAAGGCGGCGGCGAATGCGTTTTCTTCGCTGCGCCGGTGGAATAAAGATTATAAAGTCACGACAAAGCTTGCGGAAGCCGCGACAACGACGGCCAAGGCGGTGAAAAAGGTGGACAATGACTACGGGATAACGAGCAAAGCGGCATCGGCGGTGAAAACGTCGGCCAAGGCGGCGAGCGAGTTTAATGAAAAGCATAAAGTCACGGCGAAGATTGGGCAAGGCGTATCGAGCGGGTTGGACAAAATAACGACGACGATGTCGAGCAAAGCGGGCGACGCGCCATCGGCGCCGCCGGCGCAACGATGAGCGCGCGCGCATGTACAAAAATAAAACCATTGAAATATACCGGTAGCAAAATATAGCAAAATTGCTCTCGCTGTCGATTGGCGCGACGACACAGCACGGCACAACATGATGAAAAAACAAGCGTCACACCGCGACTCGCGCGCCATGCCTTCGGACAATCTCACCAAACTATCCGCCGCGAGTGCGGTCGCAGACGTGAGCGCCACGGGCGCGTTCGCTCGAAAACAATCCACATTCTTGAACGCGTTCGCAGAGGGTGCGTACGCGCCCGAGGCAGATAGATACGAACTTAATGTATCCTTGGCCTGTCCCTGGGCCTGTCGCGTGTTGGCTGTCCTAAAACTTAAAGGCCTCGAACACGTGTTTGACGTGCACGTCACCCACCCCGTGTGGGCGCGCACGAAACCAGACGATGCGGACGACACGCATTGCGGTTGGGTTTTTGTCGATGCCGACGAAACGTCCACGGTGACTGGTCCGAGCGGCAAAGGCGAGTACGCCGTCGACGCCGCGTGCTCGTCAAGCGGTAGCGCGGGCGTGAAAACGATACGTGCGTTGTATGACATGGTTGGCGCACCTCCAGAACAACGATTCACGGTGCCGTTGATTTGGGACAGAAAAACGCAAACCATCGTGAACAACGAGTCGAGCGTGCTCGTCCGCGAGCTTAACTCTAAATTTAATCACTTGGCGACGAATCCCGGTTTAGATTTGTACCCAGAGCACTTGCGGGCGACCATAGACGAGATTAACGATTGGGTGTATCACGGTATTAATAACGGTGTGTACAAGTGCGGGTTCGCAATCAGTCAGAGCGCCTACGACGAGGCCGTCGAGGAATTGTTCAAAGCGCTCGACCGATGCGACGTCTTACTCAGCCAGCGACGATACATCGCCGGCGACGTCCTCACCGAAGCTGACGTCCGGTTATTCCAGACCCTCATCCGGTTCGATCAAGTCTACGTCGTATACTTCAAGACGAACAAGAAATTCATTAGCCAGTATGAACATTTGAGCGGGTACGTTCGAGAGCTCTACCAAATGGACGCCATGCGCGTCGGCGTCGTCGACATGTCGCACATTAAAACGCACTATTTCGCATCGCACCCCGTGTTGAACGCGCACGGTATCATTCCGTGCGGACCAGATGTGGATTTATTCGCCCCGCACGGACGCGACGGCGCGTATCCGAGAAATCTCTAGGCTGTGTGTAACTAACTTTAGCATCATCATCCTCATTCCACGACTCGCGCATCGCGCGCGCATCGCGCACCGAGCGCGTTCCTTCGAGCGCATTTCTGGCGTTCTCGTCGCGTTCGTCTTCGCGCACGCCGCCGTCGCGTCGCCGTCGCGCTGCGTCGTGAGTCTTCGACGGACGGTTGGTCTCGGAAACGCCGACATCACTCATGTCTACGCCGCCGTGCGCGCGCGCATCGCCGCGCCTGCGCGCGCGCGCAGTGCCGGTGATGTCTATGCCTCGCGCCAAAGCCGCGTTGCGCACCATCGCGCGCGCTTTACGCGGGATACGTCGCGCGTTTGACAGCTCGTCGGAGGACGACGACGCCTCGGAACCGACGGGACAGCGCGCGTCTCGACGGACGCCGAATCCGCACACGCCGCGTAAGACGAGAAAGAACGGGTACGAGAGCGATGGGAATTCTTCGTGGTTGGTGTCCGACGACTCGAGCGTGGATGACGATGCGTCGTATCGGGGGAGCTCGTCGGATGACGACGACGACGACGTCGAGAAGACGTCGACGCCCGAGTCGCGAAGGAGAGTTTTACGACGACGACATCGACGAGACGCGCGCGAGACGAGAGCGGAAGAGGCGCGCGCTCGAGAGTTTCCATCGCCGGGTAAAGGTAAGAGGACAGTGTTTGTGGCTAAAGGATCGCATGAGAAACCGACAAGGTACGATTATCGCTCGCGCGTCAAGGGCGTCACTGGTTTTGAGAAATTGAGCGACGACGACGTCGATAGCGGCGATACAGTGCGCGATTTCTTGGCGTCGGATGATGAAGACGTGGGCGAGGAAGGCGAGAGCAGTGGCGCGACGGCGAAGATACCGGCATCTTCAATGTCGTCATCGGAGTCTTTGTCTGCTTCATCGAAAGGTGAAGAAGCGGTCGACGAGGAGGAGGAGGAGCCACCAATCGTGGCGCGGCGTCATCGAGCAAAGCGCAAGAAAACTTTGGATGAGGACGACGAAGTCGTGTACCAGCCGGCGTCGAAGCGCGCGAGTAGTCGCGTGGAAGCAAAAGAAAAGCAGCGACGCGACGTGTTGCTTCTACGCAGTATCGATTTGAAGAATAGAACGTTGATTCGCGACGAAGAGGACAGCGACGACGACGATATCGACGACGATGGTCGCAAGACGGGTGACTATGACGAAATATCTGACTCTTTTGTTGTGAGCGACGATTCGGACGGCGATATACGAATCATGAATCGTATGGACGCGCATAGACGTCTCATCAAATTTGGTCCAGAAGCTGAAGCGGCGCTGAGAGCTGACGATTGGTCCGCGTTCGTCAAGGCGATATCGCGGGACAGACGTGACGACGCCCCGCGGCTCGGCCTCACGCTCGTCGCGGCAGCGACGCACAACGCGGTAAAGATGTGCGCAAAGATTCTTGCGAAAGGCATGCGCACCGACAGATGCGTCGCCGATAAGAAGAGCAAACGCCCGCATTTATCCGATGTCGCTGAAGCCATGCACGAGGCGTGCGCGCTCGGCCACGTCGAGTTCATGCGAGCGGTAAAAGATTGCATCGGCATCGCGCAGTACTGTCGCGGCGTCGCGGGTGGTTGGCCACGTAGTCACCAGGATGGTACTCTAGTGCATTCCGCGGCGGCGAATACGAAACAAAGCTTGGCGACACTGGAAGAGGCGATGCTCGCTGAATCTGCGCCCGGGGTCCATGAAGAACAAACATCGCACACTGCCATTCCAGGTGTATTCGATCAAAGCGCGGAGGAGGGTCAGTCGCCGTTGATGATTGCCGCGAGTGCCGGGCCCGGATGGGAGTTCGCGTGCAAGGCGCTCATCGCGCACGCCGCCAAATGTGGATCACACAAGGTACGGACGTTGATTCGCATGAAACAAGCGGAGGATGGATCGACAGCGATACACGCCGCCGCTGCGAGTGGCGCCGAAGATTCGTTGAAGCTCATGATTCAAAGTGAGCCATCCTGCATCCATGTGAAAGATTACGCCGGCAGCACGCCGCTGCATTACGCCGCCGCCGAAGGAGCGACTCGAACTCTCGCACTTCTTCTTCGAAACGGCGCCGATAGATTAAGCATGGATAAAAAAGGTTGGATTCCGCTCATGTATGCGAATTTCTCTCATGAGAGAAACGCCGTGCTTTGCCTGCTTGATGACCTGCTTGCGATGCAGTTGAAGATGCTAAACACTATCAAAGACATTGATTCTCGGCAGCAAGTCGTGCAAGTCTTCACGATGCTGGCGACGATTCCAAAATATTATGACGTTCTAAACGCATACGTGGCGAACGATATCCGAATACTCGACAAAGAATTGAACTTTTTGATCCAAGCGGGCTCGACAATTCTCAATCTTCAGAATAGACTCGCGTACGTGCGAAGCAAAGTCCAAGTGAAACAAAGTCTTTGGTTCATGGTTCATGGTCATCGTGACCACGTTTGGAAAGACATCCTCGATTGTCATCGTGAAAATCGTAGGATATTTCGCGGTGGAATGGTAGCCTGGGCGATTGATAAGGAATCGTCCGGACCGGGTATTGGACAAGAGCTTCGCACGCTCCTTGCTACGGAGCTCTGCGACTATTCAAATCCAATCGCGTTGTTCGAACCGTGCGCGGAAGACGTGCAAACGTATCGCTTAAGGAAAGATCTTTCACCCACCATGCTCATTCCGTGTGCATCCAATGCGGTCATTCAAGGGCCTTCTCGCAATATTGAACGAGAACTCGAAGTATTCGGCGAATTGCTCGGCTACTGTTTCGCGTACGAGTTGTTGCTGCCAATCTCGTTTTCATCCGTGTTCATGAACCGCATCATCTTTGGGGCGACTCAGCCACGGTACACCATGAATGATTTGGACGAAGTCGATCCCATGTTTGCGAGCTCGCTGAAAAAGCTTCTCAAAGAACCAGGTGCGGAAAATTTGTGTTTGGATTTCATGGCGCCGCGCTCAAACGGCGTATGCGATGAGCTCAAGCCTGGCGGAGCCGACATCGAAGTCAACGACGAGAACAAGGCTGAGTATGTGGAATTGATGCTGCAGCACACGATGAAAAACACGATCAACGACGATTACGTGGGTTCAATTCGTACGGGATTCAAGCAAGTTGTCTCATTAAACGCGCTATCGCTTCTCAAGGCGAATGAAATCGCTCTGGCGATATGTGGCTCGAGCACCATCGACGTCGACGACTGGATCAAGCACGCGAATGTAGTTGACTATGAAAAGAAATCAGAGTGGTTCTGGAACGTCATTCGAAGAATGAACGAAGAAGACCGCAGCCTTGTGCTCGCATTCTCGACGGGCTCTGCTCGATTGCCTACTGGCGGCTTCGCAGCACTGCGGAGACCGTGGTGTTTGACTTTTACGCGCTCTTACGACGCGTCAAAATCTGACGACTCACTCCCACGTGCCGCGACGTGCGTCAATCAACTCATTATGCCGGGTTACTCTAGCGAAGACGTGCTCGAGCAGCGCTTACTGACTGCTGTGCGCCACGGATCGAAAGGCTTTGCGATGGCGTAAAATCACAAGCGTACACTGTAGCCCGCTGTAACAATACGTACCAACACCTCATTGGGCGACTCGCGACGGCAAGCGCAGTGCAAGCACGCACGACGTCAAACAAAGCTACACCAAAACACCGCACCATGCATACGCACGAGGACGGCGAATGCGGGCGCTCGGGAGCCGTCGGCGGCGGCGTCGACGCGTGGGACGACAGCGCGCTCGTACGCGCCTATGACGACGCCATCGCGCGGTATAGTCAAGGCAACGCGCACGCGTCGACGCCTACGCGCGACACATCGTCGCCGTCGTCGCCGGACGCGCGTCCGCGCGCACCGGCGCCGCGGGTGAGACGATGCGCGCCCGACTCGGCGAGCGGCGAGCGACCTCGTGCGACGGCGCAACCGCCGCCGCGTTCACCGCCGCCGCCGCATCGCGTGGCATCGCCTTCGCGCGCGCCGTACAGTGCCGACGCACAACCATACTATGACCCGCGGATGTTCGAGCAACGGCATGGATATCAGCGACCCGTTCCGCAGCCGGGGTATTACTACTCCGATTACGATTACGCACCTGCGCCTCTGGCGTCGTCTTCGCGCGATCAGTATTACCACCACGCACCGTATCCACCACCGCCACCGCGGCAGTACGATCCATACGATGCTTATGGTGGCGAATACGCCGTCCGGCACCCGCCGTTTGAAGATGAGTTTGCGCAATTTTCTCCGTTTAGAGGGTCCCGGTCGCCGCGACGAGGAACGCCGCCGCCGCCGCATCGATACCCACCGCCACCGCATTCGCCGGCACACCACCATTCGCCACGAAGAGCGCCGCCGCCGGCGATGGGTCCACCGAGAGTGCCGCCGGATATGACAGAATCTGCGTATGAGACGGCGCATTCGTACGCGGAAGACGGCTACGACGCGGATGAGTTGGCGAATTTGTTGCTCGCATGGTACTACGCGGGATACTACACTGGCTCGTTTTCACGAAAGCCCGATCATGACGGCGGCGCGCATTAACACTGGTTGTGCGCACGATAGACAACGAGATAAGTTGATATAGTAAGATATAGACGCCTCAAATTCACTTACACCCCCGCTACGTACATATTAAAATCAGCGCGAATGCCGAGACTTTTTAAGAGTTTTAATACAAGTCTCGTTGTACGGAAACCACCGGACCGTCTCTTAAACCAATCGCCTTCGTTGACTTCTCTTCAGCCTTACGTTGTTTAGCGCGTTCTCGTTTGCGCTCATTCTTTCTTTGCGACTTGGACTTTGTCAAACCATCCGCTGCGTCCCCGTCGGGCCCCGCGGGCTTAGGCTTTGGAATCGTCTTACTCGCCGGTGCCTCCTTCGTTTTCGCCGCCGTCGTCGTCGCCGCCGTCGTCGCCGCCGCCCGCGTATTAGGTTTCACACTCTCCACCGCCGCCGTCATTTCCTTCACGACTGTATCATCCACCGCCGAAGGCGTCGCCACCGGCGTCGCCTTGGCCTTCGCGGGCTTGCTCAAGTTGACCTCTTGAAAATCCGCTGAAGGCGTCTTCTTCGACGCCGACGTCGTCGCCGTCGCGGCCACCGTCGCAGACGACGGCGCACCATTCGTCGTCGACGTCGGCGCCGGCGTAGTCGCCCCAGTCGGCGCGTCAGCGGGTTTTGAGCTCAGACACCCCATGGCGCAGTCAGGGCAAATGCGAAATCAATTCCAAACGAATGTGTGCGCGAAGATCGTGTCTCGTGCACTCGAGCGCGCGGCCAGAGGCGAGACAGCGACGGTGGAGCAAATGTGTGCGCCTTTCGTGCGTCGAACGAAGCCGTCGTCGCGGTGGGCGCGACGCGTTGTGTCGTCGTAAACGAAAACGACCTTGCGCTTGAGGGTTTATGGTGATTTTGAGACGTACATCGCGTTAAAATGGATAGAGTACGTCTCTGAGAGGGGAACGAGGGGTTAGAGGCCTAGTCAGCGCTTGCGCGCGCGTAGGGATACGGATGCGTACGTCGCCATGCATGATTTTTCTACCGCTCGTGAGCGTTACAACGCGCTATATATTTATTCGTCATCGTCGGCGATGAGCGTACGGCGGAGGTTTTGAAGTTCACGCAACGCTGGGGAGAGATTTTCTCCGACGCTTCGGTTGTTGTCGGCGGCGCGTCTGGAACGCGTCGCGGCGTCTGGGGTCGGGAACGGCGCCATCGGTCTGTGTGATGATGGTGATGGTGAATATGGTATCGTCAGTGACCCATCAATGGAGAATTTCGAGGAGAGCTCTCGAATGGCGAGCTCGGATTCACGGCGTTTCAAATCCCGTCTCGCGGCTTCGGCGATTTTAGCCGAAGCGTCGGCTTCTCGTCTGGCGTCAGATGCCAGGCGTGAAATGGTTTCGTTCGCGTCTTCAGCTGCCGTAGCGCGAGATAATGCAAGTTTTGCCGTCGTTTCGGCTTGTGCCAGTCGTAGACGGAACATCTGGGACGCTTCGTCGGCGAGCGCTAGCGCTTCGCGCGTCTCTCGAGCGCTCACCGCTGCCGCGCCCGCCGAGCGCTTGAGCGCGAATATCGCATGGTGCACCGCGGACGACACGCGAATCATCACATCATGGTGCTCGACGTGGTTCTCGCCGCTATTGCACTCGTCGATCCACTGCGTGAGCGATTCGAGCGCGGCGTCTGGGTCGCGCAAATCCCGCGCGACATCCTCCCAAGATCTCGGCTCGACATCTTCGTCGTCGTCTTCCACATCGACGACATCCGCCTCGCGCACGCGAACCTTTTCCGCCGAACGCTCGAGCACGAGGCAAGCGCGCTCGACAAGTTCTAAAATACCATCCAAAGCTTCGCTCCGGGCGATGCCCCAGGCGAGTGTCAAGTCTCGCGTGCTCGCCGACGAGGCCACGTCGCTCTCGTCGCGAGTCAACGACTCTCGCGCCGACGCAAGCGACGCACCCACATCCCCCGTGATCGTCATCGCCATAGACACCGCCGTCGACGACGCCAACTCGTGTCGCCCTGGATTATGATGACGCGCCTTCTCGCGCGTCAAAAACCGCTCGAGCTCCTCCTTGCGTCGCGCGAAATCGTCCCTCGCGCGCGCCTCCAACATCGCCACCTTTTTCTTCAACGGCACCGCGCTCGGTGACCGCCCAGGCGTCGGTGCCACGAACGCCTCGCCTCCACACTTCACATTCGCATGCTCACACGCGCTCTCCGCCGCCGATAAACGCGCCGTCGCCTCCGCTAACGCCTCGCGCGCCTCGGCTTCGCGCGCGCTCGTCGCCCCCTCTCTCGCCCTCAGCGCCTCCAACTCTTCCTTCATCGCCGCATTCACCGCATTCGTCGCGCACAACGCCTCAAGCGCATCATCCCTCGCGCGTTTCTCCGTCCTTAGCGCCTCGAGCGCGTCGTCCCGCTCGCGTCTCGCGTGTTCCACATCCATGCGCGTTTGCGCTTGCACCGCCTCGAGCATGGCGTCTCGCGACGCAATTTCCGCCCGCAGCGCCTGAACACGGCGCTCGACGTCCTCGCTCGCGCGTGCCGCGCGCGCAGACATCTTTCAACAATCGATGCGCCCGAGACAATCGCCACGAACGCGCGCAGCGGCGACGTCTGGGGTCGTTGACGGTTTATGTTCCACTGTGGAACGTTCCCCTCAAAAAGGCATTCGTCACACCTGTGCGCGCGATTTCACGCCGATAACGCCGCGTGCGCGCGCCCGATGGGTAAACCCTGGCTCGAAGGGTTCAAGTTTGCCACGTATCTGTCGATTCCGATCGTGTTGACCGTGGCGTTCGCGGCGAACCCGGCGAATTTGGAATCAATCATTCGCAACGTGCGTGGTTTGTGTGACTGTGTGTGTGTGATTGTGTCGACTGACGGGTGTTTTTTGCGTCGTACAGCGCGCGTACGTGGTGTATCCGGCGGAGGGTCCGAAACCACCGCAGAGTAAGCGCGAGCTTGACGCGTATTTTGCTGCGAAGACAAAGGAAAAGAAGTAATCATCACCGTCATGATGATGCTGGCGGCGCCGACGCAGACTGTTACGTTTTCGCTTCTAGGCAGAGGCTCCAAGGGATCATCGTCGATGACGCTGGACACGACGCGTACGAGTGTCACTGGGCATACGCGACACTCGATCGTGCGTCGGCGATGGGTGAGAAGTCACGGTGGCGTCGATGGCGACGACGCGGTCGCGGCACGCGTCGAAAAAGACGCCGAGGAGGACGCGCCCGTCGCCGTCTTCGTGAATCGAAAATCTGGCGGCCGACGGGGCACGGACGTGCTCAAGACATTGAGAACGTCGCTCAAAGCTCCACACAAGGTGTTTGACACGTCGCAGATCGCGCACGCTGAAATCGACGCGCGCACGAGCAAAGTTTTGGTGTGCGGCGGTGACGGCACTGTTGGTTTAGTGAGCGACGCGTTGCGCGAGAAAAATACTGGCGCGCTCCCAATGGCGATTCTTCCGTTGGGTACGGGGAACGATCTCGCTCGTGTGTTAGGGTGGAAGAATCAAGACGCGTGGGATGATTTGAATGACGAGGAGAAAATTTTAGACGCGCTGCGCTCGGCTGAGCCGTGTGAGGTGGATCGATGGCGCGTGGACATTACCGATAGAAAACCCCGCGTGCGTTCGAAGCTGTTTACGAATTATTTGGGAATAGGCGTCGATGCACGCGCGGCACTAGCGTTTCACGAGGCTCGCAAGGTGTATCCATGGTTATTCGTGCACGAGTTGACGAATAAATTGTTGTACGCGGTGTTCGGCAGCCGCGATTTCATCGAGCATTCGTTCGCGCGATTGCGCGATGATTTAGTCGTTACCGCGGATGGTGTAGTTTTACAATTTCCCGATGATACCGAAGGAGTGATATTATGTAACATCAACTCGTTCAGTGGAGGAGTAAAAGTTTGGCACGACGACGATGACGACGAAGACGATTACTACGGCCGTCGTACATTTTCGCCGTCTCGAAAGGATGACGGCGTCATCGAAATCGTCGCTGTATCTGGGGCTTTACACCTCGGTCAACTAAATGTCCGTATGTCGACTCCAGTTCGCATCGCGCAAGCGCGTGATGTATCGATTGAACTCAAAAGGAAACTCCCCGTGCAAGTCGATGGTGAGCCGTGGTTGCAACGTCGAGGCCGCTTGGATGTGCGATTACAGGACTCTTTCCGCATGCTTAAAAATCGCACCAATGACAAGACCAATGCATATGATGGTAATGGCACCCATCGCCTAGGCGTTAACAATCAGCGCGCCGCCAGACACATCAACAAGCGCGTCGTCGCGCGACTCGTTTGGGCGGTGATTTCCTTCGCCGCCTTTGTCGCGTGGTGCGTCATCGCGCTCATACGCCCATACTTCGCACGTGTAGAGCATAGCATAGTCGCTGTAGTGAGTAATATGTTTCCCTTTTAATTTTAATGCATGCTTTATGAGTCATCTGCTGCGTCTGACGCGCAAAACTCGAGTTGCACCGATGACATTTTCATTGATATGCTTAACGGCGATACCGTATACCTTTGTATATCGACAATTGAAAAATAAAAAATGATAGCCTTAAAAAAGCTAAAGTATTCGTACCCTCCATGGGGCTCGAACCCATGACCACACGCTATCGTCTTTCGATAGCTCGGCGAGAGTATGAACTCCCGCGACCGTCGTGTTTTCTTAAAAGGCGTGCGCTCTGCCAACTGAGCTAGAAGGGCCTTGAGGCATGCACAGTATGCACATGTCGTCAAACCCTACTTTTTTTTACCAGTCCGCGATGGAATGGTTACATGGGAAAAGTTACGGGTAGAATTAGCCGTCGCGTGGTTGGGTGTTCACCCGGCGCAACCCTCGCGCCCGCGCGCGGCACTCGCGCGCCGGGGCCTCGCCGCTCGATCGGGCGCGGCGTACGCCGACGAGCATGTCCACCGTGTCTCTGAGCGACAGCGCCGGCGCGATCGACGACGACGCGGCGGAGACCGGTGCGGCGTCGCGCCTCAAGTCTGGCGCGGATGCGTGCGCGTACGTGTTGGCGCACCAGCGTGACTACTACAAAGTATTAGACGTCTCGCGCAACGCGTCGACGGAGGACATTAAGAAGGCGTATAGGAAACTCGCCCGAGTTTTGCATCCGGATAAGTGTCAGGATGCGCGGGCGACGGATGCGATGGCGGTAGTGACGAGCGCGCACTCGACGCTCGCGAACGCGGCGCTGCGGGCTGCGTACGACTTGTACGCGAGTCGAGTGAACGTGGAGGACGCGTCGAGCGCGTCGTTCGGGGAATGGCAGAGTCGAGAGGGCGCGGCGGCGGTGCATTTGCCCGCGTGGTTGATCAAGGCGATGTCGACGCCGGTGTTGGGGCAACTTATTAGTATTCTGGCGTTGCTCTTGGCGCTCGCGTTGATTCTGTTGACGCTGGCGTTGGCGGCGTGTTATTTGTTCATACACATGTGCTTTTGGTTGTTATGTTGCTTCGGGTGTTGCGGGTCGTGTTGGCCGAGATATGGCATCGGTGCGCGCGTGCACGCCAAGCGTCAAGAACGGTTTACGCAAATGCTCAAGGCGTACGAAAAAGCGACGATGGACGCGGCGGCGGATGGCGCCGACCCCCCGCACCCCACCGTGTTTTTCGCGCAATGGAACGTCGATAATGAAGAGCCCGATTGGCTCGAGGTCATTCGCCGTGAGGATGAATTAGCAAAGCAGAAGAGCGCCGCTGGGTCGTACGGCGCGACGGGATAGCACACATTTTTGTTGTAATTTGTACACAAGTTTTCCTAGCAACCCACACATATTGACGCTCCGCGAATAATGTCGTCCGTGACCACCGACGACGACGACAGCGATGGCGACGTCGGCGACGTCGAGGTCTTCGTGTACGTCGCGCGCGCGCCGCTGCACCCGGGTCGTTTTGCGCGTGCGCTCGCGGACAACTTTACCCACGTTCGCGCGTGCGGCGCGTCCATCGCGGGCGCACGGGCGTCGTCGGCGTCATCGGCGTCATCGACGACGTCATCAGTGATATTTCGAGGCGTTTTTCGCGCCACGGGCGTGGTGTGGATCGCATCGAGGCCGAACGTGTGTGGGACGCTAAGGTTCGACGCGACGGCTGCCGACGAGGAGGACGAGAACGACAAGAACGACGATGACGAGAACGACGTCGTAGCACCTAGAACAACAATCATTGATGTTGATTGTGGCGCTGGAGATTGGTCATCGTGCGAACGCGGTGCGTGCGATCTCCCACCCGGAGCCGACGCTCGCTACACTGGAGGCGACAGACGACAACACGTCGTCTTTGAAGGTTTCGACATGGATGCTCAAGCCATCAAGGCGTGTCTCGATGCGTGCTTGCTGACGAAAGAAGAAGATGAAGATGCAATTAATCGCGGCGGCGATGACCGGAGCGATACGGTGTATTGTGCAAAATCTTGGCCGAGCGCTGCGGACGTCAACGCCGAGGCGGGCGTGGAGGTGGTCGACCGCGCGGCCAAGCACAAAATGTTTTATCCCACGACGACGACTGATGCTACGACGACGGCGAGGATGACGAATAGTGCAGCAGTGCCCGATGCAGCCACCACCGCGTCGGGGTCTGTGATCACACTCGGCGGCGATGTCGGCGTCCTCGTGCCCGAGGCGTTTGACGCGCCCAAAACGGGCGAGCCGCAATCAAAGACCTTTGCGAGCGGCATCGTCGGTCATTACTTTCCAGACATGCCGTGCCTGCGTTGCGGCGCCCCGTGGTGGCTGGGAGAAAGTTGGAA
>Ga0181552_10002710_pt1 | contig 12863 bp, 10 predicted proteins | sample 011ome_18_FD_130583 | JGI IMG/M metagenome (GOLD analysis project Ga0181552, IMG submission 130583) | Coastal salt marsh microbial communities from the Groves Creek Marsh, Skidaway Island, Georgia - 011501BT metaG (megahit assembly) | ecosystem: Environmental > Aquatic > Marine > Intertidal...
CATCTGTAGCTTTTGTAAGATATATGTTAGAAGTAAATCTAGGCTCTTGCCCCCCTTTTCCATCGGACACTAGTACATCACAATATTTAGCAATACGATACAGAGCAAATTTATCTATATCTTCTTCTTTTATCCAGTCACCTAACCCATAGCGATTATTTGTAATAATATCATAGAAAATCCAAGCAGGATTATTTGTGTATACTTTCTGCGGCCTAAATGACCCATCCCATAGTCCATCATAAATAGAATTTAATCCATCATTCATGTCTCTAGTTATATAGTTAGAGGGTACAAGTACTTTTAAACCCTTAGCATGGTAGCTTCTCTTGGGAGAGCTAGTAAAATCTTTAGAGGAAAAGGTCACATTTGCATAAGCAGTAAAAGGATAGCTTAAATTTTCTTTAATTACAGAAGTAACAGTAGTCAATGTACAAGAAGCAGCAATTCTATCTCTAGGATCTTTATTATTACCTGAAGTATCAATACCCACACCACTCTCACGAGTCAATCTAGTAACTTTTATATCAAAAGCAGAGAACGGTTTAAAAGGCTCTAAATTAATTCGTTCTTCAAAAGCAATAGGCGTAGAAGTTTTACCTTTATGAATTCGTCTATTTACTAGAGTTACTGTACTATAGTCCGTGGAGCTTCTATATATTGTTGCTTCAATCTTATACATAGCACCAGCATCATATTTTTTACCATCTTCTTCGCTTTGACATATCAAAGATCCATAACTAAAAACCAACCTTAGTTCATCTACTTCTCTTGCCTGTGCAGAAGTAAGATTAAGGGAGGAACTTGATGTTATAGTTATAGGATTAAGAGGGTCGATACCTGGTGTATAATTGTCCGAATCTGAATCTGAATAAGTAAGGGGCATCCCAACAGAGGCTACAGTTGTACTAGCTCCTATACCTCCATAATTAGTCATGGGAAGCTGTTCTCTTTTACCATTTCTAAATTCTGTCGTTGCGCCTTGAAATTTAGTCGCATTAAAAGTGCCGTCGATGCCGTTAAACAGAGAAGGACTAGAGACAGAAAAGTTATAACTTCCCGAAGGGTAAGGGGTAGGGTTTATTAAAGTAATTGTAGAAGTACCTGTACCATCTACTACATTTGCTCCAAGAATGTATAGAAATCCATCTACAGTACATACTAAGGTCTTCCCTACACTAGCCTCTAAGAATCTTCGTAAGCTAACTCCATCTGTTATACTAGAATGAAATGTTGCTTGAGTAGTACTCTCTACAGTTATAAAGCCTTCTACAAACTCGAGGGTTTCAGAAATAGTTAGTTTTATGTTATCTCCATATCCGCGTACAGCCATATTGGCTGCGTCAAAAAAAGAAACCGAGGTGCTTATAGGGATAGTTGGTACATCTAAATCTAAAGAAGACGCAGATATACTACCTACTGTTACTGCAGAGGAATATACATTCTTAACAGAAAAGGAGCGGAAAAAAATATTTTCAAATAAAAATCCTAATTCCTTATTAACAGTAACAGTAGTGGAGTTATTTGTTAAAGTTACTTGGGCTCCTTGTATAAGTGGGTTACTATCTGAGATAGAAGATTCTTCTAAATCTTTTATTCTCTCATCATTTAAGTATATAGAAGATTCACCGTATACTAACCCTTCAATCTCGCCTTCAGAAATTAAGTCCGTAACAGAAATTATTTGCTCCCTTGAGAATCCGGAAGCCACAGATAAAGTACTTGAACCAGCATCCGCTATTTGTTGATCTCGAGCACTTCTTGATTTACTTGCCATTTTTTATTTTCCTTATCACAAACTTAGGTATAAGTACCAAAATATTATATTATTACTGGATTACAGGGTACTTGTTCTGTTTCCAGCCACCTGAAAAAGACCAAGTGAGAGAACCTGAAGACTGGTCTTGATCGGCGCTGGTATTACTGGAAAACGTACTACCTGCGTTAGCTACAGCAAAAGATATAGGTCTGCCAGGTACTCTTAATTCTCCATATAATACAGGCACTGGGTCTCCTTCTATAATATTTTGCTCTGATCCATTGAATAAGTACGATTGTGGTGCTGCTTCATCTACTGAAGGGTCAGGGGCCATTAATTGCTGTATACCCGCCATAGCTAGGCTCATTCCTAGCATCATTCCTATTGTGCCTACGACGCCCGCCGCAGTCATTGTACCTGTCGTAGCCATTGTAGCCATTGCGACGGACAAGCTAGTTCCAGCTGAACCTGCTGCTGCACCCGCCGCAGGTGCCAGTATTGGTGCGAAAAAAACAAAAGCTATAATAGCGATTGCTGCTAGTATTTTTGCGCCGGCACTCTTTGAGCCTGCTGGAATAGACATAATAGTTATATCACCTTCCAGCAAAGGCAAAATTATATCTTCTTCTTCTTCTACTTGAATTCCCGCAACATCAATAGCAAAACCTACTCCAGCTTGATGACTATCTACTAAGTATTTTTTGAACTCTGGATAATTTGCGCCGATTAGCAGTAGAGCTTCTTTTACAGAAGATACGTCGGCATCCAATTCTTGTCCGAACTTATTAGCAATATCTCCTTCTAAATAAATTTTACGTTTCATATCTATATATACCTGTTAAATGCTTTGCCCAAAAAGGGTATAGGTTCTCTCTACAAGAGAGTCTTTGTGTAGCATGATGAAAGAATACGTCATTACCTAAGTAAACTCCACAATGGTTGCCTATTTTTGAAGTTACTGAGAATATTAGTAAATCATTCTTTTGAGGCTCCTGTACTTTATTAAAATTCCAGCTATTTATATATTCTTCTGTGAAATAGTTTAAGTCTTTTAGCCACCAATCATCCTCAAAAGGCTCTCTTGGGGGTATAACAAAATTAGTTTCTTCTAAATAGTAATCTCTAACTAACTCAAAACAGTCTTGTACTCCAAACTTATAATCTCTTCCTATTAAAGGATAATAATTCTTTACTGGCTGTAATAAGTGCATATCCATGTTAGGATAGCTAAAAATATAGTAAGGTATACCTAAGTTATTACAATTATTTACATCCATGGTGGAGGGCTCACAGGAAGCATCTGGATGACTATGTACTATACCTACAATATCATGAGTTCTTTTTATTTTAAAATACTCCATTGAGTCAAAAATAAAATCATCAATATCTTTTGCTATATTAGTAATTGGTAGCCATTTCATTTTTCCCTTCGCCACTGCAAGTACTCCACAACCCTCTCTGGGGTATTCTGAGGCAAAATGGTCTTCTATTTCTTTTAGTATGCTAGTTGAATTTAACACTGCCTGGATACGCTCCAAAAGGTAAAGTAATACTGGTATCTTTAGTAGCAGAAGCTACTCCATCTGCTGTAGGCGTGAACTGAAATCTAGATTTACAGCTATTTAAAGTTTTTCCGCATGAGTCTACTCTATTCCAGTATAGTGAGCTACTAGTAGGCTCTATAGAACTAGTAGTTAGTAAACATTTCCATATTTTATTTGAATGCCTTGTAAGTGTGCCAGGCGTGTACTCAGTGCCTGAAGCCCAGTCTGTCCAAAAGAATACTTGCTTCCATAGGACAGAAGCTCCAGAAGGTGTAGTAGAATTATTTGAAGCTTCTGATCTCCAATACTTGCCGTCATAAGATACGAAGCTATCTATAGTATGAGGGCCACTAAAAGGTACTATAGTAAGTCCTGCTGCATTATCTATTAGAGGGCTGTCCTCAATATCAAAGTAAGCAAAGTACTGAGTACCATTATGATCTACAGAATTTGTGCTTCTCCAAGAACAGCCACCTGAAGTAACAGGATTATCAACACCTTGATAAATCCAAGAACAATATTTTCCTAGTACTACCCTATTTGGTATTCTCACTCCAGATACATCATACGGAGCAGTTAGCTCAAACGTAACTAATGTGGAATTTTCACTAGCAATTCTATCTATTATATAGGTTCTTTTGGGCATCTCATAGTTTGCATTATCTAAATAACTTTCTAGTGTTTGCCTGCGTGTTACTTTTTTACCTATAAGGTCTTCAAAGCTGAACCCTTCTCCGTTTAAAGATGACTTAAAAACATTAGTTACATTTGCTACAGTTAGCATGGGTCTCGTAGATGCTCCATCACTAGCAATATCTATACCATCCATCATTACTGGTAGTGGTGTATAGGTATTACCATCATAGGATATTTCGCCTAAAGCACTATCAAAGCCTGGATGAAAGTATAGTGTGGTTACACTATTAAGCTCTAGTTCAAAAAGCTCAATAACAGCATCCGTTATTTCTAAATTTTGTAAATCTGTTGTGATTATGTCATTTGTACTCATGGTTCATATACCTGTCTAAAAGTTGCTGTACACCCATAAAAATGGTCTTTCATGTACGAAATACTATAGTCTTCACAGACTACTGAAATAGTTCTTTCCCCCGAAAAGTTAGAATCTGGATAAGTAAAATCAAAACTTGTTACTGCCTTCTTACTATCAAAAAAAGCTACAATATCGTCTATCTCTTCCTTAGTTCTAGGAGAGAAAGTAACGGCAAAGGTTCTATTTATAGAATTAATACCGTCGGTTATTCGTTGCTCATACCCATCCCCAAAAGACATTTTTAGAACTTTTGGTTTGATAGTATTCTGTAAATTTCTATCTGGAGTAATAAAGCCGTATACTCCTCCTATATTAAATCCGATTGTCATTATGCTACTCCATAGGGATTCAGAATACCGCCTGAACGTTTCTGATTTTGCAACTCTTGCTGAACAGCTTGAGCAATAGCATTACCAAGATTTCCCATGCCTTCTCCTTTTTGCTGTTCTGTTTGGGAGGAGGTACCAGAACCATCCATACTAACATTAACAACTACGCTGTTATTTTGAGCACTTCCATTTTTCATTTCTACTGGTATTGATTTACCGTTTGGTAGAGGTACTACTGCTTCTGTTCCGTGTAAAGTAACCGGATAGCCTCCCTGAGATCCCATAGCAATACCTCCAGTAGCGTAACCTGGAAGCTTATCACCTGCTGAAAACATTCCACCATATCTTCCTCCAGGTATTAGGTTAAAACCTCCACTTGGGGCAAGGCTTACAGTACCCCCACCCCCTAGAAACCCTCCAGCAGCGGGGATTCCAGTTTTTAATGCCCCAACGCCAGCGCCTGTTGCGGGAGTGCCGCCACCAAATCCTCCAACTAAAGACATTAATGCGCGCATTACCATCATTCGAATTATCATTTGGGATATATCTTTAAGTATGGCAATAGCCATATCCCCAAAAGCTTGTTTAGCACTTTTAGTACCATCTACAATTGAGCCGAAAGCACTTGATATGTTATCAGTCAAAGAACTAAAAATGCCTGATTTTACTTCTAATGCTTGATTTAGTAACGTTTGTGCTTCGATTTCTGCATACAGCATTTTTTGTTGTTCTTGACTTAGTACTATATCGTTTAATTTATTTTCCTGCATTTTTTCATTGAACGCAGTTACTGCAGGGTTCAAAGATAGCCCAGTAAGTTTAGCTTGAGCTGCCTCCGTTTCGGCCTTCGCATCAAGAAGAACTAACTCTCCCCTCTTGTTGTATAATGCTATTTCATTTTCCAAGGCTGTCTGTTTTTGTATGGAAGCATTAACACTAGCCTGGGCTGCATTTTTTTCTGCAAGTGTAGAATTAGTTAAGCCCAGGGTGTCGGCCTGCGCCCGCTTAGCATCAGTTAATTCTTGCGCAGCTAAAGCTCGTCTTGAGGCAAAGCTTTCTTGAGTTAGACTGCCTACCTCTCTAGCTCTGGCTACCCCAAACTTACCTGTGCCTCCTGCTTTTGCAAAATTGAGTTGCTCCTGCATATCTATTTGGGCTCGCATTAAACCTAATCTGTTAGACTCTTCTTTGTTCGCAGTATTCGCAAGAGTAAGTCTTTCACTTTCATTTATCCTAGATTGCTCTGCTAGCTTTTTCCTAGCTTCTTCAATAGAAATTAATTTACCTTGCATATCATACTGAGCTATGAGTAAATCTAATTGTAGCTGTTCTTCTGGGCTTAAAATAGCCGAGCTGCTTTTCTTTCTTAGATCAATAAGTTTCTGTTCTAATAAACCTTTCTGTAATAACACTAAAGTTCTATCGGACTCTAGTCTTAATAAATTGGCATTTGCAGTAAGTTCTGCCGCCGCCAAATTTGCCTTCTTTTGCTCGTAAGTAATACCTATTGTTTGCATCTCGCTAGCTTTTACTTGATTATCAATAATTGTTTTTTCTATGTCTCTTCTTGCTTCTATCACAGCGGTTACTTGTTTTACTGCGGCGGCACTATCCTCTGAAAGCTTAGCGTATTTAGCTGCTTGATCAGTAAGAAGTTTAGCTGCTTCTATGGACCTTTTAGAATCTGCTTTCTGCTCTTTAGTTAGTACTTTTTTTGAACGATGTTTGTATTTTTCGGTGGTTTTTAAGAGTTCCGCCTCTAAAGCATCTTTATTTCTTATTATGTTTGCTGCCTCTGCTTGGAACGCTAAGGCTATGGTGTTACTTTCTTTTGTCATATTAGTTAATGACGAAACATACTCTGAGCCAAAAGGTCTTTTAAGCGTTCCAAGGAGCTTTGTAAGCTCAGCTTCCACTAATCGAGTAGCTGCAGGAAATTTATCCAAAGCCTGTTTTCCTGCCTGTATGTCATTAGATAATGTTATCATCGCAGCGCCTGCGTCTTTTGTTATTTTCTCACCGCTAGAGAGTGCTTTATACAAATCACTAAAACCACTATTTAAATTTTTTGCACCTAGTGCTACGGGTTTCATGCTCTCTACCAGATCATCATAGCCTTCTTTATTCTTATCTAAAGCATTAATTTCGTCTATGAATTTTTCAATATTTAAACTGGTGGTGATGTTGCCTGTAGCAAGTAATCTCTCTTGAGGGGACACGGAATCGTACTGTTTAAGATAATCAAGGCTGCGTTTAATTTCGTCACCTAGAGTTTTATATTTTTCTTTTAACGATTCTGTTTTTTCGGCAGCTTCTTCTTCTGCTTTTGAGGTTGTCTTAAATTTTAGATATAATTCATATAGCAAACCGCCTACAAGTGTGATTGTAGACACCCAAAAGAAAATTGCACCAATAGCAACGCCTACTGATGCAACGCCTGCTGCAAGGGTAGCGAAACTTATTTTTAGAGCTGTCGTGCCTGCTTTTACTGAGAGTACAAAGCTAGACCAACTTAACTTCATCCCTGTCATTGATAGTTTAAAGTCTGCTTCACCTTTTTTAATAATAGCTGCTCTTGCGATATAACTGGCCCGCAAATCCGCTACCTGCGCGGCATTCATAGTTTTTAATATACCAGTTCTTTTTGTCGCACTATCTCTTAATTGATTTTCTGCGTTGGTAAGAGCTTTGTCCGCAGCTTGCATAGATTTTTTTGTATCTGTGTCACCTCTTAAAAAATCTATCGCACCTCCGCCTTTCTTAGCGCCAGTAACCCCTGCTAAACTAGTTCTAGTAGTTTCGCTTATGCCGGTTGATTGAGCTTTTTGTAAAGCAATATAAGCTGCTCTAGTTTTTTCTATTTCTGCTTGTACAGCTACTTGAGATGCTTTAGCCACTTCCCCAGCTTCAATACTAGACTTTTTCCAATCTGACATACTTGGAAGAATTTGTTTTAGTACACCTCCCGCAAAAAGACTTAGTGTTCCAATAAGTGCTATAATATTTTTACTTAAAAAAGTGGCTATGCCTGCTATAGGACCTGATATACCTTCTTTAATTGTATTAACTATATTATCAAATGCTACAGAAAATCGATTAAGAGCAGCTGCATTTGGGTCCATCAGCTTTTCCATTGCACCAAATTTACGCTCTGCTTGCTCTAAAACTTCATTCGCTACTGCTTGGCTTCTTTCAAATTCATTTAGGTCTCCTGCAGCTTTACCAATTTTTGCTCCATATTTTGCTGTAGCAGCTTCAAGTCTCAGAATAATACCTAACTCATCAAGCAATTCTGGCTCAGCTTTAGTAACACCTCTTATAAGCCTATCAAAAGAATCTCCTAAGTCTCTACCAAGAGCTATGGATGCATTTGTAGCTGCTTTTCCTAATCTTGATAATTGATCTGGATTTATGCCGGCAGCAGTACCAATTGCAGCGGCTTTTGCGGCTTCTGCATACTTTAATTGGCCATTAGTTGCTTCAACAAGCGAGTTTGAAATTGTCTTGTATGCCACACCTGTTACAGCGCCCAAGGCTTTTTGACCTTCGATAAGATTCTTATAATCAGCGGCATTTTTTAAGAATTGAAAAGCTGCGGACACAGCGAATACTGTAGCAGCTAAAGTAGCATAGGTGCCAACTAAGCCACCCATGCCTTGCGACATTTTTGAGAAATTTTTGGCAGCACCAGAAGATGCCTGGCCTGCACCTTTCATATTTCTATCAAGAGTGCCTGCTGATTTGGATGCCTTGTCCATTCCTTCAGCAGTTTTTTTGGCTTCTAGACCAACTTTTTTAGTAGATCCTTTGTCGTCTACTTTTACATCTATTTCTACTGTATTTTTTGCCATTATCCCTGCACATTATGGGTGTAGTTCTTTCCACCGCCTGCCTTAGCTCTGCGCTCTTCAGCTTTGCGTTTGTGATCTGATTCTTCGGCTCTATAGTTCATAAGTAGCCTCTCGTATAATTTTGCAAAATATAGTACAGATTGTATGTCGACTACATTATGTACTTTGCAGAGGAATTCGCAGTCTACCCAATTCTTTCCCATGTATGTGCCTGAAGTACCATCCCACACATCTGATAACATATTAAATATAAAAAATGCCACCTGCACTTCATCAGGGAAGTCAGAAGTGTCTAGTGGCATTTTATTAATATCAGGCTCTTGCCCTAGTTGTTCACAAATTTTTAAGTATTTATCTACGTCTATTTGTGTATCTTGTTTTATATACCTGTCAAGTAGTTGATATATTTCTACTACTTGCGTCCCGTAAAATTTTCTAAGTCACCTACTGTTTCTGTAATCCAAGTGTCGAATTCATTTGAATTTCTCATTAAAAGCTCTGCATTATCTTGGGTGAACTCAAGAGTATCATCTGGGTCTAATTCGCCTACATCTACTAGTAACAAAGTCTCTAAGTAGGAGTATTTAAGACCAGACCAGCCTTTAATTACTGCTTTTGTATACTCTGTCAGAAAGCGCTCTTCATCTAGTATTTCTGTTGGTTGACGAGTTCGTTTATCAAACTTAGTAGTGATTGTCTTTTTACGAAGTTTCATTAACTCTTCACGAGCTAAATAACATACGTCTACTGTCATACCTTTATATTCTGGGTAGTCAATTGTTACTGTTTTACTAGGAGTCATTAAACTCGCTAAGGATACGGTTGCATCTGTCATTTTAGTGTTATTCCTTGGTTGAAGATAAATTATTTTATACGGATAGTATAGACAAGTGGGAGTAAGAAGTCAAGAACTATTTTTCTTATGGTGCAAGAAAGTAAAGGCCCCGAAGGGCCTTTACTTATTATTACCTGTGTGATATTAAACGCCTACGTAAGTCAAGGTTGCTTCATTTGTTGCATCAATGCTTGAAGGAAGTGCATTAAACGAAGTTTCCAATGAAATTACATCCTCAATAGAGTGAGTAGGAATATCAACGTGGCAAGAGGGCATAGCTACTACTAGTCTCGGAGTACCCGTAGATCCACCAATACTGAAAGTAAGGCCAAAGTCGTTTGTAATAACACTAGTAATACCTTTTAGGTCCGCCCAAAGGTCAGCTGAGTTATTTGTTGCAGCAGTATCAAGACTTAAGTAACAAGTCATGGATCCTGAAACAGACCGGGTACCTGTAACATGACCAATTGGAATGTTTACACTACCTAACTCTTCTGGCGTAATAAACGTAATATTATTACTAATTGTAATATTACCACCAGTCAGGGTTAGAGCATAAGAAGTTTCTAAACCGCTTTGCCCATCTGCAGCTAGATTTGGTGCTACAGCTACTTGAGTAAGACGATTTCGAATAAAGTTTCCTGTATCGAGAATACCTTCAACAACTGTTGCAGTAGGCTGGCTAGATTCTACAATCTCGGAGCCAAAACCTGACCAGTTAATCATAGCAATACCATCAATATCAAAGTCAACACTTGCCTCATTTACAACAGCTTTAGATATTTTATAGTACTTCTTATTAGCATTGCCAATAACAAAGTAAATATTTGCAGTACCTAAGGTTGACTTATTAGACTCAGAGAAGTCAATAACAGAGTTAGTTAAGCCAGGTACAATCTGGTCTGTAAAAGCAAAGCCACTGTAGACTGCAGGGCCTGACATGAGTGCCCAAAGTACTTCTTCTACAGCGTGATGATTTGTAGTATCATCTGCAGCGCCTGCACCCGTACCTGCTGAGATAAAGGGGCGTACATATGTTGAAAAAGACCATTCAGCAGGTGCTAAAGAGTCATTGAACATACGACGACCACGACGACTAACGCCGCCTGCTGATTCCATCTCGGAAAGTACAATTTCGCTTGAGTTTGTTGCTTGTGAGAACGAAAAACCGTCAAGTACTGGAAGCTCCCAGACACCTTGTTCAGTAACTCCGTCTGAGGCTAAAGGTGCGACGTATACTTTCGTGTCGCGACTAAAATATAATTGTTGAGCCATAGATTTCTCCTATGCTATCTTGAAAAGGCATGGACGTGAACGTTTGTTCTTGCCAGCATTTTCTAATATCGAACCTCTATTAGCATTTCTCCAACGCCATATGGTTCAAGTACACCTTCATCAGTATCAATACTAACTATAGTGATTTGTTGTGTGTAGTAAGATTTGTTATAAGCATCTACGTATTCTAGTCTAGAATTCTCCTCTAGGACTGTTTCTACGTCTTCCATTAAAGCATTTAAAGCCGCTTGTGCATCTTCCTCATTAACATAACATCTTACAGTTACGGATAAAAATCTATCCTTATAACCAGCAGTTTGGTATTCTCGTGTTTCAGAACCCGCGTTTAGATGAAGTGCTGGAAACTCCTCTATCTCGTCCCAAAACTTTAGTCTTGGATGTACATTTTCACTAAGATCAGTTAAATATGCTCCTGACCCATCAATATCCTTCAGTTTAGTAACTAGAGAATTTATTATATTTAATCGTTTAGACGTGTATAGTCTCTCTCCTGCCATTACATTCTCCTAGTATAAAATCTGCCTACTACGAACTGGGTGGCTAGCTCTCTAATAGATTTATCGATTAATTTTCGTGGATCTCTATTTACATCTCCCTGAGCATAACCAGGCTCGAAGGTTTGGTATGGAAACTTATCGTAGGTGTACCCTACACTAGGAAACCCTCTTGCTGTAGTTGTTACGTCTGTAATTCGTACACTTTCGGCAAATCTACCTGATTGAAAGTTCAGTCTTGGATTATACATATTATTAGCTACAGTTACTCCTATATCCTTGTTTAATAATACTAACATTGATAAAGGACTTTGGGTTTTACGTTTAGTGCCTTTCTGTACTCGGGTCTTTCGTAATTTACCGGCAGTAATTGCAGCACCTTTTTTAATTGTAGGACTGACACTCAGAGTTTCTGCCCTTTTACTTTCTTTTATTTTTGTGCTGGTTGTCTTAACTTTTGCCCCTTTAATCTTTCTAAAAGGGTCAGACACTGTTTTAAGTACTATTTTTTCCTGTCCTACTAGTAAGCTATCTGAACCTGATAATACAACAAGTTCTCCTTTTAGCTTCTCTAAACCCTTTTTTAATGCTTTTTGTAGGTCTGTTTTTAACTTTTGCTCGCCTGCGGAGTCTTGAACGTTTCTAAATTGGCTTCCTAAGTGTACTTTAATACTTCCTGTTTTTGCATTCTTACTTATTTGAAGATAGGTCTTCAAGCCTAGAGACTTCAAATCCTGTTCTACAGTTGCATATTCGTCTTTAGTATAGGTTGTAGTTAAGGCTTCATGTATACTATCATTAAGAAAAGCTTTTACATTACTTGTGCTTTTAAAATGCTCTAAATTAAATAGTTGTCCTGCTTTTGTTTGATCTACTTCACCAGATTTATTACTTGTACTTTTACGCTTTATACTTTTTGTTTCTAATAAGTTTAGAACATTTTCATAAAATAGTTGTAAAGGTGCGGTGTACTGAGCTTGAGCTAGTTCAAAGTTGCCTCTTGGCCCTTTTTCAGGCACTAGTAGTATAATTTTTATTGGCCCCGATTGGCTGCCCTTTTTAAAAATAACAGTAAGTGATTCCTTAGCAGCTAATGCTTTAAAGTTGTCTCTTACAGTGTTCATAAAATCATCTAATATCTTTTTATACTCTGTAGATTGAAATGCTTTGATAGCATAGTCTATATCCCCTATATTAGTGGATCTTTTAATAGATGATATCAATATATTAGTAAGATTCTTTGGAATAATATTTACAGTATGGTGTAATTTATTAGCTGTTAGTTTTCTATAAGACTCTGAAGCCTTATCTCGCGTCAAAGTCGTATCGAGTTTCTCTAAAAAGGCTAGTAGTTTAATACTACTCATCTAAAAGTTCTTATATAGATCCAGAACACGTTTAATATGGTCTGGGAATGCAACATTATTTGTCTGCGAAGAACTACTAGCATTTTGAATACTTGCACCTTGCATTGTTCGACGCTCCTTATGCTCATCTTTTAAGTAATAAGTTATAAGATCCTGTACTGCAAGTTTCAAATCTGCAGGACATTCTGAATAGCCCGCTCTATACACTACACGAACAGCTCCTGGACCTTTTCTCCAGTTACGATAACCGCTTGCATTAGTACGAATTAAACTATCAGTATTAGTATCTAAGTAGTAATCGTATGCTGGTTGAGTTAGTATAGTATAGGGAGAACTA
>Ga0181552_10002716_pt1 | contig 12854 bp, 11 predicted proteins | sample 011ome_18_FD_130583 | JGI IMG/M metagenome (GOLD analysis project Ga0181552, IMG submission 130583) | Coastal salt marsh microbial communities from the Groves Creek Marsh, Skidaway Island, Georgia - 011501BT metaG (megahit assembly) | ecosystem: Environmental > Aquatic > Marine > Intertidal...
CCCCAGTCACGAAGAGCGTTAATATTTCCCATATACAAACAATTCTCATGACCTTGAGATATATTAGCTAAACCTCTGGTTATTTTGCGAGTAACAAATGTTTCTCCGCGTCGAGGAGATTCGTGATTAAATAAAATACCATTGCAGGCATACATACCATAGGATTCTCGATAGTTAACAACAATCCAATGAGCATACATTTTTGCAACAGCATAGGGCGAACGAGGGTGAAACGGCGTTGTTTCTTTTTGGGGAATCTCTTGAACTTCTCCATAAAGCTCGGAAGTTGATGCTTGGTAAAATTTAACTTTCTTTTCCATCCCCAGAAAGCGAATAGCCTCAAGAAGTCTAAGTGTACCAATTGCATCAACATCAGCGGTGTAGACAGGGGATTCAAAACTAACAGCTACATGACTCTGCGCACCTAGGTTGTATACTTCATCAGGCTGAACTTCATTTAAAATACGTGTCAAGTTTAAGCTATCAGTGAGATCGCCATAATGGAGAACAAAGTTTTGATTCTCGATATGTGGGTCTTGATATATATGGTCAATTCTTTGCGTATTTAAAGATGAGGATCGACGCTTTATGCCATGAACTTCATAACCTTGGCTTAATAGAAACTCAACCAAATAAGAACCATCTTGACCCGTTATACCAGTAATTAATGCCTTTTTTTTCATAAAAATTATAAATTTGTTCTAGGCCACAATTGGGGCAACTTCCTTAAGTTTTTTAATAATAATACTCTAATAACGCTTAGACCTGCTCGCTTTATTATTTGATAGTCTTCGTACATTTTAAGCATTACGTTACTGAGGCTCTTTGTGCTCTCTCCACCTAAAGTCATCTTAACAAACACGAATGGAAGGTACATCACATTCGGCGTATTTCTCAAAAAAAATCTTAAAATAAAATCATAATCTGCACTTATTTTGAGGCCCTCATCAAATCTTAAATTCTCTGCTATATCCCGCCGCACGAATAATGTAGGGTGCGGCGGCATCCAACCATTAAGTAATTTTTCAGCAGCAAAATCACCACCCTTCCAATAGCGGAGAACGTGATCACAATCTTGAGTTTTTACGAAGACCAAGTCTCCGTAGACTGCTTCGATTGAATCATCTTTGAATGCTTCAGCAATAGATTTAAGAACATCTCTACTTGCAAATTGATCATCAGAGTGGAGAAAGCCGATAATATCTCCTGTTGAATAATCTATTCCTTTATTAAATGCATTATAAATACCATTGTCAGGTTCAGAAAGAATTACATCTGAATGCTTAGCTTTTTGTTTGATTATTTCGGTAGTCGCGTCCTCAGATGCACCGTCAATAAATACATGCTGTACGTGCTGATAACTCTGAAGCTGAGCAGAATTAATTGCTTTCTCTATAGTAGCTTCACTGTTAAATGAACACGTAATTAATGAAATTACTTTCATAAAAAATCAATATATTTAAAGCTAATATTTACTTTTTTTCTCATTGACTATACAAATAGTAAGAAGAGTTTATATCACATAATAACAGACTATATTATTTCATGATTGCATTCTAGAAATGTCTATACCTAGCTTGATTTTTATCGCCTCAACCGGTTTTACGTTGTTGACCTCAATATAATCACGCACCTCATTTATTTTAAGATCAACTAAATATCGATACCAAAATCCTTGAAGGAAATGAAATGCTATTCCTTTGCTGCCATCAAGAAAGCCTAGGCGAAAGATAATACGATACAAAAAATACATGAGTGCTCTTATTCCGAGTGGAAATCTAAAATAGATATTCTCTTTAATCCATCTCTTTATAGAGGCATGCTCATATCTGCTAGTTACGGCTAACTCATCATGTTTCATAAAGCCATACGAGAGATTAAGAAGATCTATGGCCTCTCGTGAGGCATATCCGTTATGTTTATCAATCCACCAAGAGATAGATTTTAGATTATCATCAAGGATTTCACCGCTAAGCTCTACAATTTTACCATCGACGATTATATGTTCATCCATCCACCGTTTTTCACAATGCCCCATTCCTAGCCTAAAAAGACGAATAACTTTGATAGGAAAAATACCGCCCCATTGAATTGACTTACCTAGGAAAGAAATTCTTCTGGATACTGAAATACCTACCACCTCAGAACTTAACGAGGGAACTCTAGTAATAATTTCTTCATGAAGCTTAGAGTTTATTATCTCGTCAGCATCAATACGCAATACCCAATCAATATCATCGCCAATTTTAGAAAGGGCCCAATTAAATTGATCAGAATGATTTATGAATGGTTGTCTTGTCAGAACAGTCGCTCCAAGTGCATAGGCTTTCTCGCAGGTATCATCATCCGATCCACTGTCGACCACAAAAATAATGTCTACGGCACCTTTTATGTTTTTTATGCAACGAGAAATATGAATGGACTCATTGTGAGTCAGTATAATCGCCGCTACTTTATACTTATTAATTTTCACTGTTGATTATCTTATAAAATAGAATAGATAATTCCAATCAGAAGCGGCAATACAATAGACCATGCTAAAACCCAGTAATATCTATGAAATACTTTGTCATATGAAATTATTACTAGATAAATAAGTGTGAGTGGGATAATTTTATATCTAGCATTAGATTCAAAGTTTATTGCGATTAAAAATAACATGTAACAAACTGAAACTACAAACATCGCAAAACATAAATGCTGAATCTTTTCCATATGAGAAACAGTATTCAATGGTGAATTAGCGAAGTTACTTTGATAAGAACCCATATAAGAGCGCGAAAAAAACCAGATTGCTAGTGATACAGTTGCGCCATAAACCAAGGGAATATATGCCAAATATAGATATGATTTCGGGATGGGTGGCGGATACGTAAGGACCTTAGCTATGGACAAGAAAATACCACCTCCAACCACTTGCGTTATGGAATCTTCGGAAAACTCATAGTTACTGCCTTCACTAGTCATCTCAACTATCCGAGTCAATATCAGATTTTCTATGAACTCGGGGCGACTTTCAACCAAATATACAGTGGCAATTACAATGCATAGCATTATCAACAATGTACTAAAAATAGATCTAATTAAATTTATGCGAGATCGTATAATGTATATACCCATTATAGCAATCAATATTGCCACAAAAAAATACCTGAATAAAAAGATGGCAAATATACATGCAAATAATAAAGCTAAATGATAGAAGCTAAATCTTTCTTGTAGTTTAAAAAAATAGTTTATAGAAATCAGAGTAAGAGCTAAAACCACTACCTCCTTACCAATGACTATTGATAGCAGAGAAATCGGCAACGCAAAAATAACACAGACTCCGTCAACCTTTTGGCACCTAAGTCGTGCAAGAATTACAGCAAAAAAATAAACTGCTACTGCAGCGAAAAAACTCGTAATCACTCGAAGCAGAATCTCGTGGTAGTCCTCACCTCCTATCAATAGTGCTGCATAGGAAAGCCACCAATACCCCATGTTGATGTACTTATCAGATGCCACAGCATTAAGAAGTACGTCGTTATTAATGTAATTACTATCATCATTAAAACCTTCAAAGTTTTGCATCGTGGTTTCAATATCTAACGTCCAAGCAAATAATAAAAATATAAACTGAATACTCAACGAAGAAATTACTGCAGTGTGCAATACAATACCAGTCGACCAAGGCCGATTAACCATTAACTTGTCTCGTCCTCCAGTTTCATTAAGATTCCCAATTGCGGAGGTGAGAGCATTCTATTATTTAGAATTGTGCTGATGATCCTTCTAAAGATCTCTTTACAACTTATATCTCTTCGATAAGGTGTTATACCATAACAGTCTAGCTCAACAAGATTCGCTTGACGCTGCAACATGCGAAGTCCTAATGGGGAGTAATAGAATACGTGTTCCCAAGGAATTAGATATGAATGATCTTTTCGACCCAAAATTTTGTTAATTGAAATTTTTAAACGCGAAAATCCGGCGGCTGGAACTGACAAAAATATTACCCCATCAGGTGATAATTTCTTCGAAAGTTGATAGAGTAGGTTCTGGGGTGTTCGAACGTGTTCAAAGACATCCCACAGGGTAATAATATCGAACCTTAGATTATCGTCTCCAATAATTCGACAATACTCATCAACGGTTTCGCAACGCTGAACGGTTGACGTTGACAGTTTTGCATGTTCCACGTGAGCATTTGAGAGGTCAAATCCGAAGCAATTCGCGCCCTCCTTAGATAAATACTCAAGGAAAGACCCAGAGCCGCAACCGACATCTAAGCACCGCTTTCCTTTCAGATCGATTCCTCGACGTCTAAGTTTCTTTGCAAGTTCAATATAGGCATGAAGCTTATGGTCCATCAGGCACCAAGCCTCAGAACCATTAAAATCAATCTCTTCAAGTTCAACATAATCTGGGGATAAGGCATGATAATGTTCTAAAGTCTGCAGAACTCCGCAGATCTCACACGTACACATTGTATAAACCAAACCATCCTTATAGACCTTGACTTCTTCACTCAAATTACCGCTACATATCTTACATTCTGTTCTCATATACTTACCCTGCTTCGAAACCAATTTTTTCATCAATTTGCCTAGCTATATTAGACCATAAAAAATATTCGCATTGTTGTCGGAGCTTATTAACATAGCTCCCATAAGTTTTAGAATTTAAAATCTCTGCCAATTCCAGAATAGAAACGGACAATGATACTGAATTGCTCCAATTAACAACAAACATATTTTCAACTTTTGATGAAATAAAAGAATGTCCCTCATTTTGATTTACGAATGGAATCACACCACGTAGGCCAGCCTCAACAATGGTTCGTCCAAAGCCTTCAAAAACAGAAGCTGAAAGAAGAACATCGCAAGATGCTAGTAATTCCGATACCTTAGCATCGTCTGCACCTTCAACAACCTTGATTTTTCTGCTGTGCTTAATCAACTCTTGAGTTCCTTGAGTCAAGTTCGGCGAAATTATTAGAAGTTCGCACTGGTTAAATGTTTGAGTAATAATATCATTATAGACACGAATAGCATCGGCCAACTTTTTATTAGGTGAGTCTCTACCTATGCATACAAACCTAAACGATCGCTTGCTCGTTTTCACTGAATCAACGTAATTGAAATCATCAATACCATTCCCAAGCAAACACAAGTTAATATGCGAAAGAGTGCTAAGAGCCTTGTAATCAGCATAACCTGCAGTGAAGATGGAATTAGCTAAAAAACACAGATATTTCATAAAAAAGAAAACTAGTTTTTTTATAGGCCAGTAATCATTGGTGTGAAAAAACAACCCATGAGTAAAAAGGGATAAGTGGCGACGCATTCCATTCAAAGAGAAAAACCACACAGGTAAAAGAATTTTATACAAATGCGGGTCGTGAACTATAACCCACTCTCCCTTACGTGAATATTTAAAGAAGTGTAAATAAAAATGTTTTCTGTCATACCTTTTAACGGTTTTAATGAAGCCATCATCAATCTTCAAAATTCCATCAAAGAAAACAGCAAATATTATGTATTTTTTAGTTTTTGATAACTCTTCGATATGTCCAGCGACGAAACGTTCGATACCCCCCTGACCATCAATGAATGTTGGGGAAAAGATAACAATGCTTTCGATATTTTGTAATTTTCCTTCGAAAGGCGTCACATTAAAATTCATCGATTTGATATAAGGTTATGGTTTCGCCGATTTGCATATAGCCACAATGCAAAAAAAGAAAAGACGAATGCCAGTAAATAAAATATCGAAGAAATTCTCCAGCCTAATGAATAAGGCACACCTATTGCTATCAGCTCTAAAGTCACTAACCAAAATAAGTAGGAGCTTAATCCCTGCTCAACAAATATATTTAGAATATAATTAAATATGTATCTATAGCAAAAGAATATTCCAAATGCGACTAATAACTCGCTCAGAAGTGAACCAGAGATCGTGTCAACACCCCAAACATATTTAAAAAATAAAATCTGCAGCTTCCATATAGCGATAGACAAAAGCCCTATCAAAATCCCATACACCAGGGTTCCTTTAAAGAAGATACTTTTCTTACCATTAGCAATCCTGGTTCGTAGTGTTATATTGTTTAAACTGCTACCGAACTGCGCAAGCATCATGTAGGTTTGAAATAATACAAGAGTTTGAACAACATTATCACCCTTCACCATGACATCCAGGATTAAAAAATTAGAAGCGTAAGTAATCAAAGCGCTTCCTATAATAAAAATTGGATCAAAAAATAATGGATTCCTATTTGCATTCGTGTTTTTGATTTCATTACCATGCACTCCGGAAATAGAAAGTGAGGAATCTATTTCCCGCTTCCCAAATAGAAAAATCATGAAAAAGAAAGTTGTAAAGGACATTATAATAAGTGGTTCGATGATCCCTGTAGGGTCAAAAAACCAAAGAAAGCAAGCAGAAGCTATGATTGGGGCTGTTGCTTTAAATATGCTTGATGCAGATAGTCTGTCAACATTACCCTTTAATACATAGGTTTCAGTCATATATGTTGCACCACAAGAGCAAAGAATTAAAACAAGTGTCGTGATTACAATAGACAAGGACTTTATACCGATATAGTTTACGCAATAAAATATTAGGGATAGTGTTAGTGGAATTAAAACTACACTGACATTTTGATTCCTTAAGACATAAAAGCGTAGTGGTAAAAAAAGAACAAGCGCTGTAATGCTGACATGTCGTAGCTCGGCAAGAAGAAGACCAAAATCATAATCTGATAATACTTGACTCCAAATCCTATTAAATATAAAAATGCCTAGCAGACTAACATAGATAGAAATAATGTAACCAGATAAACTACGAATATTCAAAATATATACTTTTAAGACTCTGATTGCGTTGACGAATGTTAAATTTTTCACGTAAATAATTCTGAAGTTCGTTTACGACATGCCTGTACTGTGTTTCTGTAAAGTTCTTTGACCTTAAAAGAAGGTTCTCTTCATGAATAATGTTTACATCATAGGTTAGCAAGGGCCTAAGATGTTTGGGTAGCATCTCTGCCGCCCCTCCATCAAGACTGCAGAAAGGTATCAATCCGTTTGCAATCGCCTCCAAAATTACGGTTGGCAAAGGGTCTGGATCTCGTGAGGAATGAACAAAAAATCCCTGTCCCGAGAGATATTCAAAAGGCTTTCTTAAGTAACCCGAAAAGTTTATTTTACAATGATTTGCTTGCTTAGCATTTGCAATAACCTCAGCGCTGTAGATAGCATCATTTTTAAGGTCTCCAATAATCACTAACTTACTGAAATCAGGTGTCATCTTTAATTCATGACACCATTGGCTCCAGGCTTTTACCAGCTCTAATTGCCCCTTCCATCTTGTTATCATGCCGATAGAAAAAAACGAAGTAGCAAAATTTTCCGAGAGCATTACATCATCAATTGATTTGAACTCTGTAGACGAAATTGCGTTGTATATTTTCGAGATTTTCTTGTCAATCAAATTAATACCTGTATGGACACTCTTTAGGACAGCGTCTGAAACAACTATAGTCCTTGATAGGCAGGCGATAACCAGTATATGAAAAATTCTTCTGCTGACATTCAAACGTATGTCATGAAGTGTCCATACTGTAAGTACTCCGAAGAGTCGGGAATAGATCAGACTAAATAAAAATCTCATCGCTGAATAGAACGTATTCGCGTGAATCACATCGGTTTTTTGATTATTTACTAGTTTAATAACATATAAATTACTTGATATTATCTCGGAAATGTAAGCTAAAACCCCTACTTCACTCAAACTACTTAACTTAATGTCATGAACTGATACATCTTTAATACCTTTTAGCTCATCCTTCAATCTCGATGCAATTGGCACTATTACATCAAATTCCACATTGGCTGGTGGATCGCGGAGGGTATCGACCATGACCTTTTCTGCTCCGGAGTATACGTTTCGATGATTAAGTATTAAAACATTCTTCATCATAATCAATCAGCTTAACTGAATATTTACACCTTTTAGGTAAGGAAAAAAACGAGTTAGGCGTAAATAATTATCTCGAGAAATACTGCCAGAACTAGAATATTCTTCCAAAAAATTATATATAAGTTCGTTTGGATTATTGCAAAGCCTAAAGATGCAATCGTGCTTATAAAGTGCGCATATACTGAATCGGTAGCAATAGCACTCCCATAAAAAGAACAAAAACCTAGATGGTATATTTTTATTGTATTTAAAGTTGATCTTCTTAAGGTAAGCTATGATCTTATACATATTCATTCTAAAATCTTCCGTATTGATTTTTGAGTCGTAGAACGCCAGAGCGGGAGTAGTTTTCCATCGCATTGCGTTTTGATATAGCTCAAAAGAGTCTATCAGAAGCTGATCTTTACTAGCAAGTTCCTTTGCAAGAGCCAATCTGGTTGCATATGTAGTTTCACTATGTCCCTTAAAATACAGAAACACCGTGAGCAAATCTAATATATTCCGCGCCACGAAATATTGTTGATAAAAGAATTGATCAGATTCAGACTTATAATTATCCGTGATACGACTCAAAGAACCTTCAAGCGCAAAGACTCGCCACAAAAGGGACAGAGCTAAATCAATTTTATCTAGTCCGCTAATTCTATAGTCAGAAAAAAACGCTTTAGGAGATCCAATCAACTCCAAACCTTGATGAAATGCCTCATAAGTGAATAATCGATTGCGTAAAGTTCGCAATCTTAATGGTGATAAAAAGTCTACATCTATACCAAAAAACGGACCCAAGTCAAAGTCTTTGGCCGCTAGCTCGATTTCACTTCTACAAAGATCTTTGTCTAGTCCGCGGTGATCAACTATTATCATCTCTATATCGCTTAATGAAACTAATTTATCTCGCTGAATGACAAAACTCATCTCATCCCGAGCGGCAGAACCAACAACCATCGCATGTTTGACACCCACTGCAAGCAACCTGTCTCGTAAAGTGCTTAAGAGGTTATTTGATATTTCAGCAGAATCGACGCAGTCACTAAAATCAGCTTTCTTCAGCATATTACTCTAGAATCCAGATCGCATATAACGCTAATCCGACGTGGATTCCGCCAGAGAATTAACAAGCTTGTAAAAGTCTTTTGGAGAAAAGTTATCAGCTGGCAATTCAAAATTAGCAATAACAATACCTTGCTGACTATCATAAGACGGAAGATAGCCATGCATACCTGCAGCACCCTTTCTTCCGAAAAAATTTGGTGCAAATTGCGCCGAATCCTCTAGCGTAAACATAAAATCACCAAACTCAGGATTAGTTATCTTATATTTCGCTCGATCTTCCTGAGTTAATATAATTATACTAGGATGTAAGCTTTTGAAATATGCTTTAATTGGCTTTTCTAGATCCTTTTGGAAAACCCATAATCGAACCAAGGTTGCATCAATAAAGTAAATGTAGGTATCAGGAGAAGCGGGGCCAAACTCAGATTCAAGGTCAATCTTAATTGAATTTTCTGGAGATGACATACCATGGTCGCTAAAGACTACAACTTTACCTTGAGGATTTTTATCAATGAAATTTTCTATTGGCTTCTTTATGTGACTCACGAACTCAACAATCATTGAATCATGCTCATTGTTTCCGACTCCCAGCTCGTGGGTTTTATGGTCTACTTCACAGTATGCAGCAAATATTTTTAAGCATTTCGTATTTTCAATATTACAAATTTTTTTATCTAATTCTTTTGATACATTTAGATCACGGAAATTACCAGGAAAATCGGAATATAAAACCCTCTCGAACTTAAACTTACTTAATACAGTTTGCGAAGTGTAACTTCGATCATACGCCTCGGTGCCATTTTTCTTAAAAAGATGTAGATACTCAAATGGAATTTTAAAGATATTTTTTTTGAAAATTTTAAAGTATAACTTGTGCGCCAGACTATCAATCACATAGTGTCGTCTGCAGATCCAACCAAGTATCCTATATCTTAAAGGTACCTTTTTTTGGTTAAAGTCATACGTAAATTCATTAAAAAAGCCAGCCTCATCAGGATTCAATCCTGCAAGCAACTCGGTCTTCAAGTTGATACTATACCCAAACGACGGTGTCATAGTCGCAAATGAAGACATGCTTCGGATATTGGAAACTATATAGTCCCGATGTGTATACGGAAAAGCATCCACAAAGATTAATAATAATGGGGTTCCAAGTTCATTTTTCATTTTACTTCTCTCCTTTTATAACATGGGTTTTACGAAAAACTCGCTCAATTCTCGGAAATATACTTTTTCTGATTCTTTGTCTAAGTGAAAGTTTGGCCTTCCTAGTATGATTAATAATTTGAGAATAACCACTATTTTGATAGTTCTCTAAGTAACGATTGCCGTATTGACTGGGATCACGAAACGCCTCCAACCCAAACTGACAGCACAGAACGCTGAAAATTGACTGATCATTCCGATGCCATTTAAAATCCTCATCTTGTTGAAGATATAATTTGTTATCTATGAGTTCGAGCTGTTTGCACCAACTTAACCAAGACGACACAAACTCTTCTGTTTGAGAGCACTTTTTAAAAAGAATGTATGCCGCCGCCCTCATCTGTTGACCCTTTATCCAATCCTCATCAGGGCTTAACATTGCATCGAATACTTCTCGTTTTGTCCATTCCCGCTGAATCGAATCTATTTCGAAGGACAAGATATTTTTTACCTCAGCTAAGCGAAAAAGCTCATCAGTACTATGTTCAATCAAACATCCGGCATCGCAATAAAAAATAATATCACCATCGGCTATGTGATCTAACACCCTTGATATCAAGTAGGGCTTCCATAACCAGAAGCCATAGCCAATTTTTTTTTTAAAGTGACGAGGAAAAGATTTCTTCAAATCCTTGATATCGGCTTCACTAAAAGAAAAAATTTCATCAAACTGATCATCTTTAACAGAATTAACCAGCATCTCTTTTGAAAGGCTGTATTCTTTTGTGCCGAAAGTAACTAAAATTTTTTTCATAGAAATTCTTCAGAATTAACTCTTCAAGGCTACAACAAACGCATCAGATTGACTCTTAGGCAAAAAAATACTGTTTTGAATTACATGCAGGGCATATAGATTTTTTCATAAGTTATAACTCATAAGGTATGCATTAATAAATTATTATATGTATCGATTCGTATTTTATTAGCCTTGTTAATAAAATTTTTTTGTACTATTCATTCTACAGCCAAATAATATATGCTACATCAAAAAAAAGGTCTGGTCTGTATCTCAATGATTTCAAGTGGAGCTTACAGCTCTCTACGACGCATGCACCAAACTAATCACATATTATGAGAACTCATCTTTGTATTACAAGAGTCCTTCATTAACAGATGTTACCTTCTGAGAGTCCGAAAGGACCTATAAGTATTATACTGGGTTATTTGATTTATCTACTTGATAAGTTTAGCGTGTGAACTAACTGTGATCATTTAACTCACTCCTGATCAAGGATAAGTGCTGTTATTGTTCTGTATTATAAGTTTTATGCCAAAGCCAGGCACTTGAAACAATGTCTATGAGTGATCCATATTCAGGCTTCCACCCTAGCTTTTCAACTGCATTGCTACAATCAGCTAAAAGCGTTGCGGGGTCTCCAATACGTGGTGTAGAAATTTCGTACTCAACGTCACTGTTGGTTACATTGGAGCACACTTTAACAACGTCTAGAACCGAATACCCTGAGCCATTTCCAAGATTAAAGGATTTAAAACCTTGCTCCCTATCTAGTAATTTAAGCCCTAATAAGTGGGCCTGAGCTAAGTCATTAACATGCACATAATCTCTTACACAGGTCCCATCGTGCGTCTCGTAATCATTACCAAAAACTTTTAGCTTTTCACCTACACCTAACAGTGAACGTAAAACATTGGGTATTAAATGAGTTTCAGGATCATGAGCCTCGCCGATCTCAGCAGATTCATGTGCACCAGCAGCATTAAAATACCTTAAACTGGTAGCATTAAAATGATTGACAGAACATATATCCTTTAGCATGTTTTCAACCATCAGCTTGCTTTGGCCATAAGGATTGATTGGGTTCTTAGGATGATCCTCTGCAATCTTTTCAGTTAGTGGATTACCAAAAATCGCGGCAGTTGATGAGAACACCAAGTTGTTAATATCATTGCTCAGCATCTCATTGACAAGGTTTAATGTCCCAACCACGTTGTTACGATAGTATAGCTCTGGCTTTTTTACCGACTCCCCCACTAAAGATTTAGCAGCAAAGTGGATCACTCCATCAAAATAACGCCCCTTTACGAGCTTGGATAGCTTGCCTTGGTCAAGCAGATTGACACGTAGGATTTCACAACCCTTTACTGCCCATTCATGACCCGTTGAGAAGTCATCGAGCACAACAACCTCATGGCCACGCTCCTGAGCATACCTAACCATGTGGGAACCGATATAACCTGCACCACCTGGGATCAGTAATTTCATAATAATTTTTCTTTTGGATTAAACATGAAAGTGTTGTTTTTATAGACCCTAGAAACGCCGAAAAATCGGCTCTCTAGCTCACGATAATAGCCATTATCGAAAGTTACTGAGGTTTAGTTGGATGGGGTCCTCTAATTTATAGGCATAAAACCTAATTAGAATGATTAGGGTGCCAAGCATGCCTCCTAGTAGAGTAGACAGAATGACGATAAGTGATCTCTTTGGTGCGGACTTCTCTTCAGGTATCAAGGGCGCATCCAGCGTTGTCAAAGCATACTCAGGTCTGACTTTTGCCAACATCATTGTTTGCGTATGTTGTTGAATCAGCTCATAAAACAAAGCTCTTAGTTCTGGATAAGGTGTAATTTTTATTTGATCATTTAAATAATCAATGGACAGTTGAGCC
>Ga0181552_10002733_pt1 | contig 12799 bp, 10 predicted proteins | sample 011ome_18_FD_130583 | JGI IMG/M metagenome (GOLD analysis project Ga0181552, IMG submission 130583) | Coastal salt marsh microbial communities from the Groves Creek Marsh, Skidaway Island, Georgia - 011501BT metaG (megahit assembly) | ecosystem: Environmental > Aquatic > Marine > Intertidal...
AAATGAAAAACCGGGAACTAAAACTTCATCATTTTTTTTAACTCCGATTGCCAACAAAGCAGTTAATAAAGCTGTGCTACCACTTGAAGTTACAGCACAATATTTTCTATTACAAATAGAGGCTAATTTTTTTTGAAATTTTTTGCTATATGGCCCTTCATTTACAAAATTAGATTTTATTATTTTTTCTATATAATGAAAAAACTTTTTATCTATTTTAGGATAAAACCAAGTGCTCAATATTTTTTTCATATAAAAAATTTTATTTTTTAAATATATTTAATTTTACAATTCCATAAACAAACAACTTAAGATATTCAATTGTCCATGAGCCAACTTTAAAAGAAGATGTTCCTCCAAATAGTCGATCAACTGACTTAAATGGTACTTCACAAACTTTATAATCTTTTAAAATAGACTTTATTGATAATTCAAATGCAAATGCCCAACCAATTGGTTTTGATTTAAAGTCTATAGATTTCCAGACTTTTTTTTTCATCATTTTTATACCAGTTGTAAAGTCTGTTAATTTAGATTTTGTAAGTTTGTTAAAAATATAGTTACTTAATCTTGAAAGAAAACCACCAATTAATGATCCACCCAATCTTGTACCACCTTTTGAATATCTTGTTCCAGAGACAAAATCATAATTGTCAATAACTATTTTTTCATACATTGATTTAACAGAAATTATTGGAAAAATTTCATCTACAGCGGTAATAAATATTGTTTCATATTTAGCTTCATCAATACCTGTCTGAATGGCAAATCTTACACCCCTATCATATTTATTTTTAATCATTTTGAATTCCTTTATTTCTTCTAAAAGCTCCTTTCCAACATTTTTAGAATTTTCATTTTCATCTTCATATACTGTAATTATTTCATGTTTAATTTTTAATGTAGAGTTTAATAAACGCACCATTATTGGCAAACTTTCTCTTTCATTATGAATTGGTAAAATAATACTTAAAGCCATTAATTATTTAGGTGATTTGTAAAACTTTTTTTTAATTAAATTATGTTCAATTATAAAGTATTTTTTTTTACCCAAATAAAAACTTGGTGGTTCAAAAGGCTCATAAGTCATACTTTTTATAAAATTTAGAATTTTTTTACCATTCCATTTCCAGTCAATTTTTCCTCTATTAGGTAAATGTTTTTTTTCATATTTTGTTTTTGCAATTATTTTTTTTGATTTTATTTTTTTTTGATCTAGGATTTTATGATATAAAATTTTAAATAATTTAAATGCTTCAGATGTAAATTTTTCATATAAATCTTTAGCTGTATCAAATTTTTTAATCTTTATTTTTTTTTGACTGATAATATTACCTTTATCTATGCCAGTTCCAATCCAATGACATGTGACTCCAGTATATTCTTCACCATTAAATAAGGCGTGTACATTTGAATATCTTCCTCTATATTTTGGTAATAGAGATGGATGAAAATTTATTGCACCATACTTACATGATTTCAAAACATCTTTAGGAATTATTATGGTGCTTCCAGCACAAAAAATGTAATCAATTTCTAATTTTTGTGTAGTTTGTAGTTTTTTAAGTTTTTTATTATTTATAATTTTAATGTTTAGCTTTTTAGCTAATTTGATTATTGAAGCGTGAATAATACTATCTTTTCCATTGTCATCTAAATTTGGAACAACATAATCTGGAGGATAAAACTTAGCCATATAATTCAAAGCCAGGCAACCAAATTTTTTTCCCGCATATAAAATTATTGTATTTTTTTTCATAACTAAAAGGTTATAACATTTATTTTAAATTATTTAATAAATATATGAAAATTGGAATTATTGGTGGTGCAGGTCATATAGGTTTGCCAATGTCTTTGTTATTAGCAAAAAAACATAAAATTACAATAATTGATCCTTCTAAAAATAATATTAAAATTCAGAAAGGAATTCCACCTTTCTTTGAAATTGGTTTAGGTGAATTGTTAAAAAACAAAATGATTCAAAAAAATTTAAGTTTTTTTAAAAGTATTGAAGATTGTAATTCTAAATTAGATGTTATTATAATAACTTTAGGCACCCCTATAGATGAATGGGGAAATCCGATTATAAGAGATTTGCTGAGAATAGTAGATCTTTCATTTAAAAATATAAAAAAAAATGGTTTTCTTATATTAAGAAGTACTATTGTGCCTGGATTTAATAAAAAGCTTTTGATTAAGTGTAAAAAAAAAAAAATTAATTTATTGTACTGTCCAGAGCGTATTGTTCAGGGTCATGCACTTCAGGAATTAACAAAAATCCCACAAATTGTAGGTCTATATAAAGTTAATACTCAATTAGATAAAATTATAAGACATATATTTTTTTTTAATAAAAAATTTATTTACACTAGTTTAGAAGAAGCTGAACTAATTAAACTTTTTAATAATTTTTGGAGGTATGGAACTTTTGCACTAACAAACCAAATGTATTTAATAGCAAAAAAATTTAATCTATCTTATACAAAAATTCTAAAAAATATGAAGAACTCTTATCCAAGAGCCTCAGATATACCTTCAGCAGGATTTGCTGCAGGACCCTGTTTATATAAAGATACCCAACAATTATTTGCATCATTTGATGGAAATTTTTCATTAGGGAAAAGTGCAATGGAGATCAATGAAAAACTTGCAGATTTTGTTGGAGTTGAGGTAAAAAAAAAAGCTAAACAAAAAAAAATTATAATTTTAGGAGCTGCGTTTAAATCAAATAATGATGATTATAGAGACTCTTTATCATTTAGATTATATAAAATTTTAAAAAGAATAACTGATAATAAAATTATTTTGTATGATCCTTTAGTAGATCATAACAAAGTGACTAAAAATAAAAATTCTTTTAATTATAAAAAAGATTTTTTTGTGTTGGCAACACCACATAAAATTTTTGATAACTTTTTACAAAAAATAAATAAAAATAATTTATATAATATTTGGAATAATTAAGAGTATGATAAAAAAAACATTTTTAGTTACTGGAGGACTAGGATTTATAGGGTCAGCAATAGTAAAAAAATTATCTTCGCAAAAAAAATATGAAGTTGTAGTTTTTGATAATTTGTCAAGAAAAAATAGAATTTTTAATAAAATTAAAAATGTGAAGTATATTTTTGGTGATATTCGTAAATTAGAAGATGTAAATAAATGTTTTAAAAACAAAATAGATGCTGTTGTTCATCTTGCATATATCAATGGAACCTCATCTTTTTATAAAATCCCCTGTGATATTCTAGAGGTTGGAACAAAAGGTATTATCAATCTTTTAGATATTTGTGTAAAAAAAAAAATTAAAGAATTTTATCTTGCATCAAGTTCCGAGGTTTATCATTTACCACATAAAATACCTACAGACGAAAGTGAAAGTTTAAAAATTCCTGACATACACAATCCAAGATATTCATATTCAGGAGGAAAAATTATAAGTGAATTATTTTGTATTCATTATGGTAAAAAATTTTTTAAAAAAATGATTATATTTAGACCACATAACGTTTATGGTCCAAATATGGGCAACGAACATGTAGTACCTGAATTAATTTTGAAAGCAAAAAAGTTAAAAAAAAATAAAAAAATTATTAAAATTAAAGGAAAGGGTGATGAAACTAGATCATTCATTTATATTGACGACTTTGCCGAAGCTTTTGATTTATTGGTAAAAAGGGGTAAACATTTAAATATATATAATATTGGTAATTTGGATCAAATAACTATTAAGAAATTGTTACTGAAGATTATAAAAATTTTAGAACTTAGAGCTAAAATTGTTAAAACAAAAATAGCTGAGGGCGGTACATCTAAAAGATGCCCAAATATAAAAAAAATTTTAAGTTTAGGTTATAAAAAAAATTACAACCTTGATGCTGGATTATCAAAAACTATAGATTGGTATTATTATGGGATCAAATAAACATTCAAAAATATTAACAAAATGTCAAGCTTGTGAAAATCCTGTTTTAAAAAAAATATTTTTTTTTGGTTTTGTTCCTTCTGTAAATAGTTTAATAAAAATTGAAGAGAACAAATACGAAAGTTTATTTTTTCCGTTAGATTTTTATATTTGTCAAAATTGTTGGCTCGGTCAAATATCATGTGTTGTTGATAAAAAAATTTTATTTCCTAAAACTTATCCATATACGAGCAGTACAACTAAAATTTTAAGACAAAATTTTGAAAATTTGTCAAATGAAATTCAAGATTTTATAAATATTAAAAAAAATAATCTAATTATTGATATTGGATCAAATGATGGAAATTTACTCTCTTTTTTTAAAAGTAAAATGAGAGTATTAGGTATAACACCTGAGGAAATAGGCAGATCAGCAATTAAAAAAGGTATACCCACTATTTTAGATTATTTTAATAACGAGTCTCGTATAAAAATTTTAAAAAAATATGGAAAAGCAAAAATTATTACTGCTACAAATGTATTTGCACATATTGATAAAGTTAATAATTTAATTCTAAATATTAAAAAATGCCTAGAAGATGATGGTATTTTTGTTTCAGAGTCTCACTATCTAACAAAAGTAATTTCAGAAATGCAATATGACACTATATATCATGAACATATGCGATATTATTCATTAACAAGTTTGAATAAATTATTTTTAAAAAATAAATTATACATTTTTCATGCAAAAGAAATACCAACTCATGGAGGGTCAATCAGAGTTTATGTTTCTAAAAATAAAAGATATAAAAAAACAAAAACCTTGAAAAAAATTTTGAATAAGGAGCAGAAAATATTCACAACTTCAACTTTAGAGAACTTTAAAAAGAAAGTGTTAGAAAGTAAATTAGAATTGATTTCAAGAATTAACCTAATAAAAAAAGAAGGATATAAAATTTACGGTGTTGGTGCACCATCAAGAGCATCTACATTAATATGCTACACAGGTTTAGATGAAAATATGATAAATGCAATTCTTGAGATTAAAGGTTCAAGTAAAATAGGCAAATATATGCCTGGCACAAAAATACCTGTTATTGAAGAGGGTGATATAAATTATAAAAATTTGAAATATTTATTACTATTTTCATGGCACATTAAAGAAGATTTAAAAAGAGTATTTAGAAAAAAAGGATTTAAAGGAAAATTTATAATTCCACTTCCTAAGTGTAGGATTGAGAATTAATGAGTTCTCATGAGCTAAATTTAAAAAACATTTTGGAATTAAATTTTTTATGAAAAGACATGTTGTGCTACATGTTTGACAATAATTAATAAATAAAGTAATTGATTTACTTATAAATTTTCAATGTTAGCAAAATATAAATTTATCATCATAACAATCATAACTTCAATCATAATTGGAAATATTTTTTTTTTTTTAAATTCAAGAAGTTTTGTTTCAACTTTTTTAATGAAACCCTTAAGTGATAATATTTTTATAGAGTCAATACGAAATGGTGAATTAAAAATACAAGGTGAAAGATATAAGAAAATATTTAACCCACCAAACGGGATATATGAGGAAGTTACGGATAATTTAAAAGTAGATTTATATTCAAATATAATTAGGTTTCTTCAAAATAATAAATCATATAAATATGAACTTTCAAAAGAATACAATTTTACAAAAAAACAAGAAAAAAATTATTTTTCTGTAGTCGAAAATATTAATCTAGAAGGTGCGTATTTTTTAAATCCAAAATTTTTAAGTATTGTCAAAGTTCAATTATTTAATAATAAAAAAATAGACGAAGAAATATTGAAAAATTATTTAGGGTTTATTATTAAAAAAGAGCTTATGAGATTAGATAAGATAAGTTTACAATATTCAAATGAATTAATAAAACAAACAAATGAATTTAAAAAAAAAAGTGAAAATATTTTAAAATTTATAAATTGGTCAAGTTTTTATTTTGAAAATTTAAAACCTCTTGATGATACAGATGCAGCTGAAGCTATACACGAGTTTTACTATAATAGATCAAAAACAAATATTAAAAATATAAGAAAAGATTTAATATTTTTAGACAAAACTTTAAATAAAGTGCAGTTAAATAAAAATATTAGTTTGAAGGATATAGAAAAATTTAAAATGAAACTTTCAAATATTATAAAATTTTATCAACAAGAATATTTGTTTTTTAACAAAATTTTTAATTATAATGACATAGACATTAGAAATCTTATTAATGACAATGCTTATTATAATCTGTTATATCTTATTTCCAATAATGATTGGTTCATATACAATAGTAACGAAATTACATTTGATGATAAAAATTTTGATTTTTCAAAAATTGAAAAAAAAATAACTAAAAACCTGGAATATATTTCTAGAAGATTTAATACAATAGAATTGATTTCAATTAACATATTTTCAATTATTTTTGGTATTTCAATTTATTTTATCTATTTTAATTTTAGAAGTAAATTTAAATAGATAATAATTTAATCGATTAAAAAAATTATAGTTAAAAAAAATTAAAACTATAATCAATGGTAATTTAGCTTGCATTCCATATCTCAAAGTAGTTCCAGTATTTAAATATCCAATTAGTGAATAAATACAGGTTAAAATAAAAAATAAAATTATGATAAAGAATATTTTTTCAAATTCATTTTTTTTTAAGTTAATAATTGAAAATAGAAATAATATAAAATACACTATATTTTCAATTGAAAATATAGTGTATTTTAATATAAAAATTTCTCCCACAAAAGGATTGAGCAAAAATTTATAAATCGCTTTTGGAGCTAATTTTATTATATCTATTTTTTCACCAGCATTAATGAAAAGGGTATCATAAATAGAAACAGGATAAAAATGTTCTGTAGAAAAACGGTTGAAGAGACTGTAGTAAATTTCTGGTAAAATTTCCCCTGGCACTTCTCCATAAAATATCCATAAAATACTTATTAGCAAAATGGTAAATATATGTAATAGCCCCATTCCATTGCTGATCTTATTTAAAAATATTAAAATTAAATTTAATGATAAAGCTATTAAGATTGCATATGCAATCCAAGGTCTTAATAAGTAAATAAAGATTATTGAAAATAAAATTAATAAAGTAGTAATAATTATATTCTTTTTTTTATCGACTTTTAATTTGATAATACTATGAATAATTAATGAAATTAAAAATAGAATAATAAAGTCTTTAGTAATAAAGCTAGAAAATAAAAAAAATGTTGGAATAAAAGATATAAAGTAAATTATAAATATATTATTTTTAAATTTATAATTTAGTTTTATCAATGTTAAGTATGTTAAAATTATAACACCTAAATAAAGCACATTTTGAAAAAGTTTTTGAACAAACCAAGAGTCCCTAAAAATAAAATTAATTATTTTAAGAGGAGTTAAAAAATTAACTGTAGGATTTTTTACATCAATATATTTATCTAAATTACCAAAATGATGTGCATAAGATGAATTATTTATTACAAAATTAAAGTAAGAAGTTTGGTCAAGTCCATTAAAATATTCAAAAATTAGCATCAAGAAGAAAGAAGTAAAACATTTAATTACCCATATTAACTGTATGTGTGTGTAAATTTTTTTACTAAATTTGTAACCAATCAAAATAAAAATAGATAAAAAAATTATTAATGAGACACTTAAATCATTAAAAATTGATAAATTTTTTAAACTTGGATTATCCACCAGTAAAAAAGTATCAGTAATATTTTTTTCGTAGTAAGGTACAGAGCTACCAAAATTATAAATCAAAAAAAAAGTTAATGATAAAATAATAATTGTAAATAATAACAATATGTAAAAGTTTTTGATATTATACATATATATTTTTTTCAATAATTTGTAAAAATTTATAACTCTTCCTAACAGTGTTTAAAAATTCTTTGTAATCATTTTTCTTTGTATTAAATTTAATAAGCTCATTAATATTTTTTTTAGTTAAATCGACTCTAGAATCTATTGTTTTTTTTATAATTTTTTTCTCAGATATTAATTCAAAATTTTTGGTCCAATCTTTAGTTGAGTTTTGAAGCATGTGCTTTTTTTGATTAACTTCTATAGCTTCCAATTTATGATATGTTTTTAAACTATTGATATTAATATCTACAATTACTTTTATCTTTTGTAATCTTAAAGAGAGCTTTATTCTAGTAATAAAATTATTTGTTTTTTCTAATAATATTATTTTATCAAAATAAATTCTTTTATCAATTTTCAATAAATTAAATATGATATGAGACATGTAGTATAATATTATACCACCACCTTTATCATGATCAGTTTTCCATGTTTTTTTTTTATTAATAAAATATGCTTGTCTAAATTTCCAAGTGTAATTAATTTTAGATACTTTTTTTTTTAAGATAAATTTACAAAATTTAGACCAAACATCTATTTTAGGAAATATATAATTTTGATTAAAAAATATTTTTTTTTTTTTTAATTTCTCGATAATTTTGAAGATATTATTAAAATTATATGATAAAGGTTTTTCTAACATTAACCTTGTCTTAATCCTTTTATATTTATGAATATTAAAGAAAAAATCTAAAAATTGATTCTGAATTTTTGGTGTAGTTGCGCATATTATTAGATCGTAAATATTCTTTTTAATAAGTTTTTTATAATTTTTATTTTTTTTTAATCTTGGATAATTAATTTTTTTTTTTAAAATATTTGGACTTGAAATTGTTATGTCTTTTTTTATTGAAATTTTGTCTAATGCTTTTAGATATGCCTCTGAACCGAAATTAGATCCTAATATTAAAATTTTTATCATTTTTTATATTTAAATAATTATTTAGAAATATGAATGTTATTAATATACTAACTGGCAATAAATGAATTGCGTATCTTGGGGTATAAGCAATATTTTCTACAAAAAAATACGGAAAAATAATAGAAAATAAAACTATCGGCAAACCAAAATTAAAATAATAAAATTTTCTGTAATTTAAAATAATTTTAAAAGAAATAAATATTGCAAATATATTAAATACTGAATAAATTTTTGGTAGCGTTGGGAAATATTGATCTACTCCAAAAATTAGTCTTGAAAATACATGATAATAAGTAATTAAAATAGACTCTTCTTTTGTTAGTGTTTTCACAGCTTGAATATCAAATAAACCTATTGACCCTCCCACAAAATAGTTTCTGATAAAAATCGATGAGAAACCTAAAATAATTAATAGTGTGTACAAAAATATTATTTTAAAATTTTTAATTAAAAATATTTTGAGAGCAGAAAAATAATTGAGTAATATCTCTTCTTTATATTTTGTATTTTTGAAACCTATTAAAAAAATTAGACTCATCACAACAGGTGCGTGCTCTTCTCGTAACCAAATTTGAATTGTACCAAGTAAAACTATAAAAAAATAATCTATTGTATGTAAATCTTTTTTAACAATAATGAAATAAATTTTAATAATTAATAAGATCATTGCATAGTACTCAGAAAGACCTACAGTTAATATCCATCTAAAATTATCACCTGTATATATTGATAAAATTAATATGCCTGCCAAATGAGATAAAAATTGATCACATCTTAAATGGATCAAAATTTTAATTAATAGGTAGGAACATAATAAAATACTCCAAATATTTAAAATTTTGTAACTAAAAGCTGACATTCCAAATAGGATATGATTAATTGCATAAATATATCTTGACCCAGGCCTAAAATAAAAAATATTTTCTCCCGCCTCTATCCATTTATTATCTACAACAATTTGTCTTGAATATTCTTGAAATGTAGTCCAATCATCTCCAGCTCCAGCCCACGAAAAGGACTCAATGTCATAAAAAAAGATATTACCAAATACGATTAGGCACGTTAAAATTGAGGTCATTAAAAATAATGATGACCTACCTTTAAATTTATCAATTATGAATACTTTGTAGGAACATAAGGAAGCTATAATTAAGTTTGTTACTGCAAAAGAAAAACTCCCAACACCATCAATAATTTTAAAATAATCTAAGAGGTACTTTATTAATTCATCAAAAATAAGATAAATTATAAAAAAAGTTATTCCAAATATAATAATTTTTTTTTCTTTCTTAAAATAATTGTTATAAATTTCAATAATTATTAAAATAATCAAAGTAAGTATTAAAATCTCATAAAAATTACCTAGATTTTGTTTTATTTTAAAATTTTCATTAACATCAATTTTACTAAAAATGATTTTTTTTTTAAATAGTGATATTTTTTTATTTTCTTCAATTAAGTAAGGATTAAATTTCCAATCAGGACCTGAATATTTTATTGAAATTTTTATTTCATAAATTCCTTTATCTAAAAATAATTGTCTACTTAAATTATCTTGACGAAGATTTTGAAATATATTTTTATTTTTATCGTATATGTTAATACTTTTATCAATTACTGCTGATGATTTTCCGGTATCAATAATTATTTCATTTTTATTTTTTTTACTAACAATATAGAAAGAAAAATCATAAATCATCGTTAGGTTTTCAAAATCATTATATGTATTAATATGAAGTTTTTTAAGATCGTTTTTTTTTCTATTAATTTTTGATATATGTGTCCAATCAAGAGGAAAATTCTTTTTATTTTGCCATGAGTATTTTTGAATATAGGAGTTATTTTTATTCCAAAAAGTATCGTATGTTTTTATATAATTTTCTTCATAACGCTCATTGAGTGAAAAATATTGTTTTACATTAATCCCATTTTCAGAATTTCCAATTAATATTAATTTTAATGAAAATATTATGAATAATAAAAATAATATTTTTACAGATTTAAAATAAGATTTAAAAAAAAAAGTTAATGGAAAAAAAATTGTGAATAATAATGTTTCATATTTATTTGTAAAAGGTAGTCCATCAAAATAATATGTAAAACTGTTTGGAATAAAAAATATAAGTAAAAACAATAATATATTTATATATTTAAAAAAAAAATTTTTTTTTTTTAAAAATAAAAACATTCTGTTTTATAGTTAAAAATAAAATATAGGTCTACTTTTAAGTTGATAGCAGGTATAACTGGTTATAGGATATTTTTATTATCTCTGTAATTGGTTTATTTTACTAATATTAATTTTATACTATTATGTTAATATAATTTAATATTAACAATGTACATTATAATATTTATTTCAGCTTTTTTTTTTAGATTAATTTTATTTAGCCAAGAACTTCTTTTTACAAATGTAATTACTGGAGATTCCTATGAATATTTAGAAATTGCAAATTCAATTAAAGATTATGGAGTTTATGGAATTAATGGGTTACAAGATATGAATAGAACTCCCGCTTATCCTTTTTTTATTTATATAATTAATAATATCTCAAACGATAATATTAATTTTATAATTTATGCTCAGATTATACTTGACTCTTTATCTTGTTGTTTAATTTTTTCAATTGGTAATAAATTTTTACAATTAAAATTTTCAAAATTTTTTTTAGCATTATTAGTTGTTACATGTCTGTATACGTCAGCCTATTCTATGATGATAATGACTGAAACTTTGTATTCTTTTTTGATTATTTTAATATTATTTTTCATTAGTAGATTAAAGAATGTTAATGATTATTTATATAAAATTCCCTTTAAAATAAATTTTATTATATCATTTTTATTTGTAGCAATAACCTTAACTAGACCTATTTTTAGTCTGTGTATAATACTTTTTTTTATATTGATTTCTTTATTAATATTAATTTCGGAAAAAAATAAATTTTTTTTAAATTTTAAAAAATTATTTATTTCTGGATTCTTGATGCTCATTTTTTTATCTCCATGGGTATCGAGAAATATAGTTTTTTTTAATGAGGATATTTTCTCTCCCAAAAGTATTGCAACACCCTTAGGATACAAAACAAATTACAACATGTGGAAACATTTTTATTTAGATGAATTTAAAGAATTTATGAAATCTTACGAGGAACCATTTTTATTAATGAGTCCAATTGAGCCACCAGTATTTGCAAAATATGTTTATGAAGAAGAAGAAAAAGATATCAAAAATGCTTTTCAAAGTTTAAAAAAAACAAAAAATCTTTTAGTGGAAAGAAGTGGTAAACAGCTTGATTTTTCTGAAGAAACCAGATTAAGTTTTGCTAAAATTACAAAAAAAAGATACGAAATAAAGCCTGAACTTTACATTACAGCTCCTTTGTCAAGGATAGTAAAAATTATTTTTGCACCAAGAATTGCGACATTTAAATTAAATGAGTCAGGTTTTAATTCATCTAAAAAGAAATTAATATTTTTTATGAGTTACAATCTAATTTATGTTGGATTAGGTTTATTATTTTTTTTACAATTTACTAATTTTCGAAAAAATAAATTATTTTTCATATTTACATTAAGTGTAATTGTTTCTCACGTTTATGCGTATACAATTTGGATGCCAAATCCACAAAGCAGATATCTTATTCCAATAATACCAATTTTTGCTTTATTAACACTAATGAGTTTTGAGAACATATTAAAATTTTTATTTAATAGAAGTAAGTAAAAAATTTTAATAGGCATTAAAAGTTATTACAAGTTATTTATAGATAATAATTAAATAAAAGTATTAAAAACTTTAATCCAGCTAGTTTTGTTAATTTTAAATCAAACCATTATGTTTATTAAAGTATTCATATTTATATCATAAAGTTAAACATTATATGATGCATAAGCAAGTTATAGTTTCTTATTTCTAAAAGTATGAAGTTTAATTGATAATCTAAATATTTTTATATTTGAAATAATTATTTAAAATTATCTATAGATTTGAAATTTAAATATGATTTATTATTCAGACTTGTACTTTATAAAAAAAATCTTAAAACAAAAGATGTATTAAAAATAT
>Ga0181552_10002737_pt1 | contig 12784 bp, 11 predicted proteins | sample 011ome_18_FD_130583 | JGI IMG/M metagenome (GOLD analysis project Ga0181552, IMG submission 130583) | Coastal salt marsh microbial communities from the Groves Creek Marsh, Skidaway Island, Georgia - 011501BT metaG (megahit assembly) | ecosystem: Environmental > Aquatic > Marine > Intertidal...
ACAATATTGATTGTCCTGGTCATTTTGGACATGTGGAGCTTGCTCGGCCTGTTTATCATTGGCAATTTGTTCAATATGTTTTGAAGGTACTAAAATGTACATGTCTACAATGTTCAAAGCTTTTGATTGATAAAGATTCAGCTGTGGTAAAAGCTTTAATGAAAAAGCCAAATAAAGTTCGTTGGAATGAGGTCTACAATCTATGTCAAAAAATAAACAGATGTGGTCAAGAAAATGATGATGGTTGTGGAGCAAAACAACCTGAAAAAATTAAGCTTGAAGGTATGGATGGTATTACTGCTATATGGAAAAAGTTAGATGATGCTTCTTTAAAAACACAAAAGCTTTCAATTGAAAGAGTAAAAGAAATTCTAGAAAGGATTTCAGATGAAGATGTAAATATAATGGGATTTACAGATACTTGGTGTCGTCCAGATTGGCTCATCTGTTCTGTCTTTCCTGTTCCACCTCCATCTGTAAGACCTTCTGTAAAGCAGGATGATTCTCAAAGGATGGATGATGATTTAACACACAAACTATGCGATATTATTAAGTGTAATAATACACTCAAACAAAAGATAGAATCAAATAGTCGTATTGAAGTTGTTGATGACTGGTCAAAGGTTCTTCAATATCATATAGCAACTCTTGTAGATAATGAGCTTCCTGGAATAGCTCAAGCTGTACATCGTTCAGGCAGAGCTCTTAAAGCTATAAGGCAGCGTCTAAAAGGTAAAGATGGACGTATAAGGAATAATCTTATGGGAAAGAGGGTTGACTTTTCAGCAAGAAGTGTTATTACCCCCGATCCTAATATTGAACTTGATCAACTTGGTGTCCCTATTTCAATAGCTAAAAATCTAACTTATCCTGAAATAGTCAATGATTACAATAAAGAAAAGTTAAACACATTACTTCAAAATGGTGTCAACAATTATCCGGGAGTTAAGATGATTGTAAAGCATGATAAAACAAATATTACAATTACAAAATCTAATATAGATGATATTGAACTTAAGAATGGTTACATTGTTCACAGACATCTAATGGATGGTGATTATGTGTTATTCAATCGTCAACCTTCACTTCACAAAATGAGTATGATGGGACATAGAGTTAAAGTAATGGCAGGTAATACTTTCCGTCTTAATGTAAGTGTAACCCCACCATACAATGCTGATTTTGATGGTGATGAAATGAATATGCATGTTCCACAATCAATTGCTTGTGTATCAGAACTAATGAACATTGCTTCTGTAAACTATCAAATCATCTCTCCTAGGGAAAATAAACCTATTATAGCTATTGTTCAAGATACTCTCTTAGGTATCAATAAGCTAACAAAGGGAGAAACAATCACGCATAAAGGTATTGGTGTAGACAGTTATTACTTCTCAAACAATACAAATATTTATCCAATAAAGAAAAAATCAGAACCAGTTGTAAAAGAAAATGTTGAAACATCATACTTTACTAAGAACCAAATGATGAATATAGTATCTACATTAAGCTCATTTAAGAAAAAGGGTGGAATGATTCCTGAACATTCTCTAGATGTTGATGTCTTTGGTGAAAAGGTTAAATTATGGTCTGGAAAAGACATAATGTCTTACATTATTCCTGAAAGTATCAATCTAACTATGAAAAATTCATCTTATGATACACAATCTGATGATTATCTCAACAAAGTTATTATTAAGAATGGAAAACTCCTTTCAGGGGGTTTAGATAAAGGTATCTTTACTAAAACTTCGAAGGGTCTAATCCATACAATTTACAATGATCTTGGACCTAAAGCTACAAAGGATTTTATAGATGATATGCAAAAGATAACATCATACTTCTTAATCATTGAAGGTTTTAGTGTTGGAATTGGTGATATGATTGCTGATGATATTACGAATGTAAAGATAAAAGAAGTTATTGAAAACAACAAACTTAAGATTAATGAGATTATGCAAGAGTTTCATCTAGACATCTTTGAAAACTTTTCAGGAAAGTCAAACAGCGAATTCTTTGAAAGTAAAGTAAATAGCATTTTGAATAATACACTTTCACAGACGGGTAATATTGGTCTATCTAACTTAGATCAAAAGAACAGAATAACAAATATGGTCAACTCTGGTTCTAAAGGTAAAGCTACTAATATAGCGCAGATTGTTGCGTGCCTAGGACAACAAAATGTAGAAAGTAAGCGTATTCCTTATGGTTATCAAGATAGAACACTTCCACATTACAGTAAATATGATGACTCTTCTGAAGCAAGAGGATTTGTAGAAAACTCATTCATATCGGGACAAACTCCGCAAGAATACTTCTTTCACGCTATGGGAGGAAGAGAAGGTCTTATTGATACAGCTGTAAAGACATCTGAAACAGGTTATCTTCAAAGAAAACTTGTTAAGTCTATGGAAGATTTAAGAGTAGGATATGATGGAAGTGTTAGAAATAACTCTGATTGTATCGTTCAATTCAATTATGGTGAAGATGGTATGGATGCTTGTTCTGTTGAAGATCAAAGTTTAATCATCATCGATATGACTACTGAAGAAATATGTAAAGGGTTCATGTTTGATAAAGATACAAAATGGGAAGATATTCTAACGGAAGAAGCAATTGAAAGTATGGATGATGATTTTGAAGTTGAACTAGAAAAAGCATTCTTTTCCATCCTTCAAAATAAGATATACGTGTATAAGAATGTTTTCAAAAACAATAAGATATCTAATAGTATTAGGTTCCCAGTACATATTGCACGTATTGTTACAAATGTATGTAAAAAGGAAAATAGTAAGTCTGACATATCTCCGACAGAGATATTAGATAAGAATTATGCCCTCAAAGAAAATCTTGAAAAAAGAGAAAATAAAATTCTTTCAGTTCTCATTGATGTCCATCTACATCCAAAAGCACTTATTAAAAAATATAAGATACAAAAGGCAGAATATGAAAAAATAATTAATATTATTAAGGAAACTTATGAAAGATCAAAGGTATCTCCTGGTGAGATGGTTGGTGCTATAGCTGCTCAGAGTATTGGTGAGCCAGCAACACAAATGACACTTAATACTTTCCACTATGCTGGTGTAAGTGCTAAATCTAATGTCACTCGTGGCATTCCTCGTCTAAGAGAGTTACTTGGAGTTACAAAGAATCTAAAGTCTCCATCAACTATAATTCGTCTTAAAGATGAATTTGGTAAGTTTCAGAATAAATCTCAATATGCTAAAAATAAACTTGAATACACTATTCTTAGAGATATTGTAATTAAGAATCAGATTTACTATGATCCTAAGAACAATAACTTTGATACTGAAATTGAAGATGATAAGGGTATGTTACAAATGTATAAAGCTTTCTTGGATTTTGAAAATGGAGAAGATGCCACATACGAAGATAAATGTCCATGGATCATAAGATTTACATTCAATAAGGAACTTATGATGGATAAGGGTATTGTTATGGAAGATATTTACATAGCCCTAATGGAATATGATATTGATAAACTAGAATTTATATATTCGGATGATAATTCAAGTGAGTTGATTGGTCGTTTATCGATAAAGGCTGAAATAAATGGAAAAGAAGACGAACAATTGAATGGTTTATCCGATCAAAGTGATATCATCTCAATTTTCAAAAACATTCAAGAAGATATTTTAAGTAATGTTGTAATCAAGGGTATCAAAAACATAACAAACATAGTTATGAGTGAACAAGGGTATTATAATTTTATGGGAGGAGAAATAATTAGAGAAAAGACATGGATTCTAGAAACAGATGGTGTCAATCTTCTCGACGTATTCAATTCAATGTATGTTGATTTCATCCATACATATTCAAATGATATTATTGAAGTATACGAATGTCTAGGTATTGAAGCAGCAAGAGAACTTCTTATTGAGCAGATTACAGAAGTGATTGAATTTGAAGGTTCCTATATTAATGATCGTCATATAGAACTCCTTTGCGACACAATGACAAATAAGGGTATTCTAACCGCTATTAATCGTCAAGGTATCAATCGTGGAGATATTGGTCCTCTTGCCAAGTGTTCATTTGAAGACACTACAGATCAACTTATTAAAGCAGGAATCTTTGGAGAAAAAGACAAACTTAATGGTGTATCAAGTAACATTATGATGGGACAGATTATTAAAGCTGGAACTGGAATGTGTGATATCTATCTAGATGAAGAAAAACTTATTTCAGAACTTTCAGATGCCACTGTTACAGAAGAAGACTTTGTAACAGTAAATAATAAAAATATAGACGAATTACTAAAAGAAGAAGTTTTTGGAGAAGAAGAACAAGATTACTGTGATAATGATGAGTTTCAATTTTCAATCTAAAAATTGTTGCATCTATTCAATAGTGGGTGTAAATCACCCTTACTTATAATACCACTACTAGTAATATTTTTACAAAATCTAGCTTTTGTTTCTTTATTAAAAAATCTATAACCATCGTCAGGTTCATCTTTTGTATCTTCTTGTAAGAGTTCGCTTTCGTTGAGATTTTCGGTTTCATCTTCATTTTCTTCACCACCGCCAGCGGCTGCAGCCGCTATATTATTTCCTCTCAATAAATTTTCTTGTTCTTCTATGAAACTATCTGTATTTTTGTCTTCTTTTTCTATAAATTCTTTAACATTATCTGTTTCTATTATAGGTTCTTTTTCATATTTTTCTTTTTTCATCTTTTCCATAATAGCACTGATTATAGCTGGTTCTCGTTTCTTAATCATTTGTTCTTTTCTTTCTTCAATTTGTTGTCTATTAACTTCATTAAACAATTTTGCCCTTTCTATTTTCTCTTGAGCTAACTTATTCCTTAATTCCTCTTCTACTTGTTTTATTACAGGTTTATCAATCTCATATATGTTATCTAAAATAGATTTAACCATTTTCTTTTCATTTTGTTTTCTTAATAATTCTAAAGAAATATGGATTGAAAGGATTTTTTGTCTTATATCACAATTCAATAAAATTAAAATCATATCTACATTATTAATAATAGTCTTATTGTTGTTTAATATATTTTTATATCCATCATGTAAGTACAGCAAACTGTTGCTATCCATTCCTTCTTCCTGACATTTTTTATACATACCAAATGATACACCTAAACCTTCGGTAGGGACATCTCTACAATCTTCGATTAAATCCATATAATCTTGTGGTTCTTTACAGTTTTCAAGGAGTCTATTATAAATTGTAGTTCTAAATTCATTTGTCATATCTTCATCTTCTAAAATTAAATTTATCTTTTTTAAGTAAATGTTCCTTTTAAATGGTTTGATACCTAATTCATTGAGTTTGTGAGAAACTTTATTTTCAAAACCCATGTCAAACACATCAATACCCATACAAATATTAAACCAATTCACCTTATATTTTATAAGGTTGCTATTGCTTATCTTTATCTTACCATCAACTACATCACTCTTCATATCTAACATTTTACGTGTTTCTTCATATTCTTCAAATCCAGGTAGATCTAAATCTGTAGCTAACTCTAATTTCTCTTCCATATCTTCTTCTTCTTCCTGGGGTTCAACGATATCTACATTTTCAGAATCTTCCATTTCTTTTTCCAATCCCATTTCACCTTCTTCATCATCTGGTTTTTCTTCAGTTTCTGCGATTGGTTCATCATCTATAAGTTGTTCAGCATCTGGAAGTTGTTCGGCATCTGGAACTTCTTCAGCATCTAGAACTTCTTCGGCATTTGGGACAGCGCCTGGACCTGGTGTTTCTACAGGACTAGGTGTTTCTACAGGACTAGGTGTTTCTACAGGACTAGGTGTTGCTACAGGACTAGGTGTTGCTACAGGACTAGGTGTTGCTACAGGACTAGGTGTTGCTAAAGGACTAGGTGTTGCTAAAGGACTAGGTTTATCTATATTCGGTGTATCTGGTAAAGGGTTATCTGGTGTTACTATAGCTGGTGAGGGTAAAGGTGCTGGAGCAGAAAATGGAGTCGGTGCTGGAGCAGAAAATGGAGTCGGTGCTGGTTCATCTGGTTTTTCAACCGGATCACTATTATTTTCCACAGCACCACCCTTTAGTTGGATTTTTTCATTTCTGGATATATTACATTCCATGAGGTAGAAATAAAGAATGTAAACATAATATTTATCAACTTCTTTAAATATATTCTCGCACTTAAAATCTTTATAAACAAAATACATATCTTTATCATTTATCTGATATGAATCATAGTCAAATAATTTTCTTATTTTTGGAGATTTCTTTAGATTTTCATCACTTTCAATAATTTCTTGTAAACCTAAATAGTCTGTCATTTCAAGGTAATGGTTTTTAGAAGCTTCTACATCTAATAGTTTAGTTGTTGGGAGATATTCTATAACATCTCGTTCAATCATATGATGTAACATACCCATTAAAGGCTTGATACTTCCGCCTATTTGAAGATTAATCTTTTTCTTTTTGACTGTTCTTTTATTTCGTCTGACTTTATTTGAACGACGTTTTTTACTTTTTACTTCTTTCTTATTTTTCTTTCTTAACGTCCTTTTCATGTATCGGTTTTTCTTTGAACGTGTCATATATATATATTATTACTTATATAAAAATAAAAAAATATTACTGGTAAAAAAAATATATTAAACAATTTAACCCACCATTTCGTCAAGTTGAGGAATTCTGTCAACCTTATCTTCATTCGGTCCAATAGGTTTATATGGTCCCACTCCCGGGAGCTCAATTTTTTTCTCCTGATTCGGGAAGGTAAATGGAGGAGGATCAGGAAGATCAGTAGACGGAGGAGGAAGATCAGTAGACGGAGAAGGAAGATTAGTAGGCGGAGGAGGAAAATAAGTAGGCAGAGGAGGAGGAGTCCGACCAAGAGGAAGAGGAAGATCAGAAAGATAAGTAGGATCAGGAGCAGTAGACCGTGGTTCTGTTGCACCAATATTTCTCTGCTCTGGGGCGAGATTATACATATCTTTCATATATTTATCTAAAATGGTATTTATATCATAATTGCTATCTACTACCATTTTAGAAAAATTTTTATTATCTTCATCCAAATCAAACTTACCATTACTAGCTTTTTGTAATAACTTTTTTATTTGAGGTGATTTTAATATTTTATCTATCATTTCCTTCTTCCTCACTAATTCCTTATTTTTAGTAATAACATCGTATACATTTTGATCATATTCAAAAAAACTTTCCATTTAATATATAATATAAAATAAAATAATTTATTTATTGTATGTTGCTTTTGCGTCTTTTAATGCTTGTGAGTATTTATAGTTTGGATCTTCCTTTTTCTTTTCTTCATAAAAAGCTTTAACATGTTCCATCCATGCGGTTGGTTTCTTAGCTCCTCTTCTCTTAGTTTTTGCTTTCATATATTTTCCCTTTACCTCTTTTACTTTGTTTCCTTTAATATTTGCTGGATCTAGTGGTCCAGTTGTTTCTTCATCTTTAATCTTTTTACCACGTTTGTTTTTTGGAATTTTTGGAGGTGTCATCTTTCTTTTTTTCATAGGTCCACGTTTATATACTCGCATATCTTTTTCATCACCCTTGAAAACTTCTTTTAATCCATATGAACCAGATGTTTCAATACCAGCTAAGAATGAATCAATATCATCCGCTTTAGTTGGTTTTACTCTTCTAGCAGGGATGTCACGCTTAACACCCGCTGCGGCCGATAGAATTTTAGATACAGCATCAACTCTTTCAGTTCTTCTAACTTTTCTACCGACTACTGGTCTAGAACGACGTTTTGATGTGCGTGTGGCTCTACGTGTTGATTTGCGTGTGGCTCTACGTGTTGATTTGCGTGTGGCTCTACGTGTGGCTCTACGTGTGGCTCTACGTGTGGCTCTACGTTCAGAGCGCGCTGAGCGTACTGACTTGCGATTAGTTCTAGGGGTTGATCGTCTAGTTCTGGCCATATTCTTATAATATATACAACATAAAAAATGTGAATTACACTTTATTTAATGTTTTTATTGCTAACATTATTTCATCTATTGAAGGAGTAAAAGTATTCTTTTTTTTAACAATCTTTTTACCTTGTGTTTTATTTTTTGATATTTGATCTTTAATACTATTTCGATTGTTTTTCATCGGAGGTGGTGGGGGAGGAGGAGGTGGCGGTGGAGGAGGGGGTATTCTTTTTATAGAGTTTATTTTATCTTTTTCTTCGTCGTCTATAAAAATATATTCTTTTAATTTTATTGGAATGTATATCTTAGATTGTAATATCGCCCAATTAAACCAAATCTTATCTTTCATTAACCATAAACCATTTAATGAAAATATAAAAACACCCATTGTTTTATTTGGAATATAGTTTATCCTTTCTTTATTTTGGTTGAAAAATAAAGAATCGTCTTCTAATTTAAAACGCATCCATTTATAAATATCTGTTTCTTTTATAAATTCATTTATATCATATGTTCCATAAACTTTATTAACTTTCTTAAAAATAACTGATAAATTTTCTAAAAAGTCTAATGTTTCATTATCTGTTAAATTTTGAAATGTAAGATCTAAATATCTCTTTCTACATTTTTCAGAATATTTTTTTACTTCAAATGGTATATACATAGTTGGAGACTGTATTAAGAGTTCTTTTTTATCATATGATAAAGGTATAAAGGATAAATCTTCTGAATATTTAAATCCTTTTTTAAATCTTAAAAGGTTTTCACTTAACTTTAAACCTTTATGATGTAAAATCATTTAAGAAATATAATATCATTATATATAATATATTTAAATAAGTATGGATTGTATTAATTGTTGTATTTGTGGAGAAGGATTAGATGAAGCTTATACTCATAAATTGAAATGTAATCATGTTTTTCACTATGAATGTTTACTTTTATCATTTAAAGCTATGAAAAATACTTCTTGTCCTTATTGTAGGTCTCCTAATAATTTATTACCACTTGTAAATGGATTAAAAAAATTACATAATGGTATTCATGATATGAATGAGTGGGAAACATATGAAAATAAGAAATGTTTACATGTTCTTGAAAGAGGTAAAAACAAAGGAAAACAATGTTCTAAATATTGTCATGTTGGAAAAGATTATTGTTTAATTCATGAAAAGAAACATAAAGAATTAAATGAGATTAATAATGATATAAAAATTAATGGAAATAATTGATGATTTAACATGTTCTATATGTTTAGTCACAATGAAAAATAAAACAATTAAAACATTATCATGTGGACATAATTTCCATTATGAATGTATTTTACAATTAGTGATGAGGAAAAACTTTTTTATAAAGTGTCCTTTGTGTAGGACAGATAATAAAGATACAAAATTTCCACACAATGATTGTAAGATGAATTTATGTGAAGTTGTATCAAATAATACTAAAAATGGTCTTCAAAGATGTTTGTGTAACACCCTTGATGGTAGAAAATGTAAAAATAAGGCAAAACTTTTAAATTATGGTATGTGTCATATTCATAATAAATCTTTTATTCATGATAAATTTTATCCTTTAATAACTGAATATATAAACCTTATACTTCTTCAAAGAAGTGGAATAATGACAAAAATTTTCTTAATAGATATGGGGAAAAAAATAATCATAAAATATTGTGATGAAAACTCAACAATATCTGATATATTTTCAAAATATTATGAATTTTTTTCAATAATATTGGATGATGGAGATACAATCGTAAAAGAATATAAACGCTTTTACGATTATTATGGATTAGAACTTCCAGAAAAAGAATGGTTAATAAAGTGTAAAGAAAATTATATCATTTTTTAGAGAAGAGACAAGATAACAGATAAACCAATCAAGTTAAGGTAACCAGGATTTTTATTAATAGACGGCATAATCTTTGGCATAACTCTAGGCCACATAACCATTACAATATATATCAAAAATAGTTTTAATAAAACTACAACAATTATAGGACCTAAGTGATTGTACCAATGATGACCTACATCTTCTTCAGCGTTTGAAACAGAATCAACAAACTTTTCAATCAACATTTATACTATATTATATATTTTTTTTAAGCAGATTTATTATCCTTTGGAATTAGAGCCGAAATCTTTTCAAAGAACTCACCAACACCCTTTAACTCTGGTGCTCTGAAAGATCCCCTCTGTGTTGCTACCTCGATAATATTTACAACAACCTGTAGGTCTCCTACAGTTACTTCAACTTTCTGTTGAAGACGTTCATCATTAACTTCGGATACATTACTCTGAACATTTTCACTTTCTGCCATTTTATTATGATATTTAATATAATCATTTTTTTAAATAGTTTTATTAATATTGTCCAGATGATTTTAGTGGTCCTAAATTTTTAGAAAATAACCATTGATGGATATTATTATCCGGATTTTGTGTTATTCTACCAGGACCATTTGTGGGTGTGTTTGGTATTCCACCGTAGGTATTATCATTCGCAATACATTTTTCGCCTGAAGAATATTTTATACCTTGAGAATTCCATTGTTTTTTTGTCTTATTACAAAAGTAAGGATGGTTTGGATTTTTAGGAGTATTTGATGGTATGTATCTGTTTTTTAATTGATCAATTGTAAAAAGTGTTGTTTTATCTACATCACTATGTTTGTTTTTCAAGAATACAATATCAAAATTATTGTAATAATAATTATCTAAAACATCTTTTGTGTTTTTATCAAACATATCATAGTTTATAAGTAGTCCACTACCTTCATATTTGATATCATAATTATTTAAAATACTTCCAATACTACTTTCATCAATATCTACAAAGTTGAAATAGATTTGATCATCATATGAAACAATATCCATCGATAACTTAATTGTATAGTATTTATTAACTTCAAAGATAAAGCAATTTAATATACATCTATAATTACCATGATCGTCTTTCATAACATACATATTCTCAATGTTATTTATAAAAAATTGATGATTTGATACAGTCGTGATACTATGTAATATTTCATCAATTATTTCTTTTATTTCGGAATTTAATTTTTCATCAATAATATCTTTTGTCATTATCCATTCTTCAGTAATGTTTTCTAGAATAACTTTATCTGCTGAAGATATATCATTAAAAAGTGACAAAAGAACATTTTTTTTCATCGCCTCTGTTTTTTCTTTCTTTAAATCTCCTACAACACCTACCGTTGAAAAGTTTTCCTCATTCATATAATTCAAACAGTAAAATATTATAAATATAAATGTTAGTATTGAGAGTAACAAAAGCATTATATATATAATAAATAATTTAATTTTTCTTAGCAACTATCACAAATTCAGCAATAAAGCGACCATTTCCACCGAATATAGTATTATTTACAATATTTGTAATTTTTCCACTTATCCTATGAATATTTGTAGGATTAATAGAGCATATATAATTTAGTTTTTTACCTTTATGAGTTTTAGAAACATTTAGGTCAACCGAAGCATGTTGATCATTTGGTATGAATATTGATCTTGTTATATCAGTTGCCCCAATTTCTTGGTTTGAAGATGATTTAATTTCAAACTGGTCTATAGAAAGAATAAACCCCATATCTACCTCGGAATTATGAGATGTTTTACAATTAAAAGTTGTTAGAGAATCAAGATAAACTTCTGAATGTTTATCAACAGTAATGTTTTCTGAGAGAACAACACTAAAAGTATTGTTTAAAACCGTCATAGGTACATTAATAACTATTGTTTTACTTTCATCTCTATCAAAAGAATATTTTGTATTAGAATATAAATCGGTGTTCATTTATAATCTATTGATAAAAAAAATTTAAATTAAACACTTAATAACTACTTTATACCTCTCTATTTACAATTTTTTGACAGAATACGTCCTTTTTACTTTCTATGAAATTGGTTATAAAACGATATGATTCAGTTATTTGTTCTTTGTTCCTCCCACCTGTAATAATAACTTTACCACTCTTGAAAACAGCTATTGTAACTTTTTTACATTGACCATCTCCACATCCTGAACCTTTACCATTACATAATTTTTCACACTCGCATATACCACATGTATTGTTTGTGTTTATAAAATATTTTATGTTAACACCTGGATAAATACATGGTTCATATGATGAATATATATCATTTTCAACTATCTCATGGTGTAGTTTTTCACGATCTATCTGGTATCCTAAATCAAAATCACTATTAATCAATACTATCTTATTATCAATCAGTTCAGTATAATCTCCAATAACATCGAAATCTTTAAAATATTGTAGTAACTTTTTAACCAATTTTCCAGCTTGACCTTCGTTTTTTAATCCGGTAATTTGAATACGCCCATTATTAAACAGTTTAACATTCATTATTTTTCCATCATGTATAACATGTATTGTTGACTGATTGTAAAAAATTTTTTTCTTTTTCTTTTTTCTCTTTTTAATCAATGACTTTTCAGAAAATCCTCTTGGGGGGTTACCACTACCATACTCAATATAGGGTATAAACTTTTCACTAATAGGTATATTCGCGTATATCTTTTCCAAATCTATGTTTTGTGATAATTTCAAAACAGAAGTTATGGTAGATATTCTTAAATCTTTTTCCATTGATTTCAAGTATTGAATTTTATTTATTCTTTAAATATTATTCAAATTTAATAAATAAGTGGTGGAATTTATCTCATTAGGATTATCTTTTCAGGAATGATCCGCGCGCCCTTTTGAAAACATTTCCAAGTCCTTGTTTTACTTTTTTACGAGCTTCTTCTGCTTTTTTACGAGCTGCTTTAATAGCTTGTTCTTTTAATTCTTCTGCTTTTTTACGA
>Ga0181552_10002745_pt1 | contig 12758 bp, 19 predicted proteins | sample 011ome_18_FD_130583 | JGI IMG/M metagenome (GOLD analysis project Ga0181552, IMG submission 130583) | Coastal salt marsh microbial communities from the Groves Creek Marsh, Skidaway Island, Georgia - 011501BT metaG (megahit assembly) | ecosystem: Environmental > Aquatic > Marine > Intertidal...
TCAAATAGATCTGATCTTGATTTTGTCTTAGGATATATTCCTACACGTTTGGCTTCATTCTTGTGTACCCAACGTCGATAACTTCCTTGTGCGTGATTCAAACACCCTTGCCAGAACGCTTCTTTGTTGTGTGCTTTTTGGTACGCCAGAGCCCAGATAAGTCTTCCCAGGTTAACGGCGTGAGCCCTACAGAGACCAAATCCGGATAGTTGCTGTAGTGCGTCAATTGCGGATTGTCTCTTTGGATGATTGCCCATTCTTTGTACAAACTCTGCAATCTTGTCTTCATTCCTTTTAGCAAACGCTCGACGGTACATATCTGCTTCATAATAATTTACTCCTATAATATTACTTATTCTTTCAATGGCATCGTCTTCGTATACTATTGTATCTGTTTGTCTTTCTTTACTCCAGTCATGAAACATACTTGCAGTCTTTCGTCCACTTGCGGCCACAGGTCTTACCAATGCTGTTGCAAACACACAATCAAAAACTGACTTTGGTTGTATGGCTCTAAACAATCTCCTCATCGCTGGTGATTCTGCTTGTGTTACACCAAGCACGTCTCCTCGAGATAGCAAGTCCGAAGTTTTTTCGTCCCACTCCGGATACTCTGTGAGTGGTCTTTGATCTATCTCCATTAATTGACTCAAACCTCGATTGGCTAAAATATCCACCTTCAGATGTTCGAGATCTTCGACTTCGTTCTTGTCTAATAAAATTTGATTGTCTTGCGATATTAGTGATTTTGGTAATTGCCTTGTAAACATTAAAATGCCTCCACAGTGTTTTGATATACATCTTTTCTTTCCCTTTAGTTTGTTTTCTATTCTTTTAGCCTCTTTTACATCTATGCCTAGATCCTCGTATTTGAAATTGCGAGGTAAGTTGCCTTTTACGCCTAGTCTTTTTGCCGCTTCACGTCTAGCACTTTTGTCTTTGTATAATACATAGTTTGACAGTCGTGCTGATTTGCCCGGCCACTTTTTAAAAATCCTATTCATAACTTCTTCTTGTTGCCAATGTGGAAAGTCCATATCAACATCAGGTAAGTCATCACGTAAAGGATTCATAAAACGTGCTACAGGTATATTCCATTTGATTGGATCTACATCTGTAATACCCAACAGATAGCACACAAGACTTGACCCTGCACTGCCTCTAGTCATATGAGGTATGTCTTTGGTTAAGTCAATTATGTCGCAAATCTGTAGGAAATATTGTGTGAATCGTTGATCAACGATTAGTTCAAACTCTTCTGCGAGTCTGTCTTCATAGACTTTGCCTTGTGGTATTGGCCTTTTAAATCTATCGAGAAGAGCCTCTATTTGTTGTTGTTCATTCATTGTATTGCCTCTTTGCCTTTGTTGCCTTCGCTAGGTATTTACCGAGGATCTACAATATGATTATTCAAATTGGATAATTAAATTACTCTTCTGTGCTTAGATTCTTAAGCATATCACGTAGTTTACTACTTTGTGCTTTACCACTGATCTTTCCTATTGTATCGCCTTCTCCAGGCTCACGTAGTGCAGTTTCTTCTCCTGCATCATGACTTGTTTCAGTGACTGTTGATTGTTTTTTAAGTCCTTCATAAATTGTAGAACTTTGTTTTTTGAATGATTGATATTCTTCATCTTCTGCAAGATCTCTAATACGCAAACTATCTACATCAAATTCTAAATCTACTTTTTGTCCTACACCACTACTACTTCTAGTTTTCATAAACTGTATTTGATAACGCCCACGTTCTTTCATTGCTCTACTTGTAAAGATACCAATAACGTTATCTGCTGTTTGTATCTTAGATAGTCCACCACTGATGTGCGAATGATCAAATTCTATTTCTTCAACTGCCGCCCTGTTTAACTGCGATGCTGTTACAAACACACATTGTAATTCCATTGCCAAGTTACGTAGTTCTTCACTTACATATTTGTCTTTAACAAACAAATCACTTGGCGATACTTTAATACTCAAAGGCATCATCAAATCTAAATAGTCAATCAATAATACATCTGGCTTACACTTGTTTTTAATCGACCATTCTTTAACATAACTGCGTAAGTCATTTGCGTTTTTACCACTAGGCATGTATTTGATTTGTATTTTACCTGCCTTCTTGCCCATCATTCTAACTTTCATTTCTACATCATCAAGATTCTTAAACACATCTCTAGTAGCAATACCAGTTAGCATACTATCAATACGCATTGCAGTTAGTGCTTCTGAAAGTTCTAAACTAATGTATAATACATTCATTCCTTCTGTTGCAAAGTTTACTGCCATGTTTTGTAAGAACAAACTTTTACCTGCACCAGATCCACCTGCAAAAATATTAAGTTCGCCTCTGTTGAATCCACCAAATAATTTCTTATCAATACTTGGCCAGCCTGTGCTTACTTGTCCGTTGTTGTCTTTCAATCCTTCTAGTCTGCCTTTAGGATCAGCAAAGTAATCTGTACCCATGTCTTTTGCAAGACCAATTTGTATAGCATCTTTAACAAGTCCTTCAACTGGACCATATTCACCTTTTTCAAGTAAGTCTGCACTTTTAAGAATTGCACGTTCTAGTGCTTTGTGTCTACTAAACTGTTCAAATGTATCCAACAACCAATCTGTGTGTTCTTGTCCTACACTACTTGCGTCTTTTAAGTTTGTGCCACAACTGCTGTTTACAATCTCAAGTTCAGGCATAACTTTGTATTCATCTACATAATGCTTAATGAACTCTGCACTCTCTTTAAGTTGCTGATCAAAGTTTTCACTTTCAAATATTCCTTGACATCTAACAAATGCTTCTGCATCAGAAAGGAACATTTCTAAAAACAACTTTTGTATATCTTGATTGAAATCTTGCATTATTATATTATACTACCTTTTGTTTTATTCTGCAAAGTAAGTTTTTGCCAATAGTTGAATTTTTAATCCTGTTACTTTTGAATGTACTATTTTCTGCATAGTGTATATCTTGCCATATCGTTTTACAGCATCAGCGACATCTTTGATATCACTGTCCGGCCATATTGGAAATGATACGCTCCATCCATATTTAACAGCATCGTCGGCTAGTTGTTGTCCACTTTGGTCCTTGTCTGGAACAACTATTACTTCACGTTGTAAACTGTTTATAAGCATACTTTGTTGATCATTTACTTCGTTACGTAATACTGCAACGCCACCTACACTAATTGCATCAAACGGTCCTTCACAAACAATTACAAACTTTCTATCCCAACCTTGACCGTCTAAATTAAAAACGTATCCTGGTTGACTGTCTGTTATATATTTGGGTGAGCCGTCGCCTAGTTTACGAGCAGTGTATCCGACTATGTCCCCTTGATAATAAAAAGGAACTATCAGCCTTGTTTTATATGAACCTTCACAAGTCCACATAAAGTCATAGTCCTCTAAGTCAAGGCCACGATCGTTAACTATGTATTCGACGGCTCTGATGAACTCTGGATCCAATCCACTTGGTTCGAGTGCTTTCCAGTCATGCCATTCCATAATAGGTTTTGCGCCGACTGGCAGTTCTTTCTTTTCAAAAACAGGCATCTGTATATGAAGTGCATTACCGTCTACGACAGTCTCCTCCTTAATTCGCAGAGCCTCCAAAGCAATTTTGGTTATTTCTGAATTTGGCATTCCAAACCATCCAAGCAGTTTACGCATCTTGTAAGATAAGTTTCTACCTGGAATAAACGATGCTGTATAGCCACAGTTAAAACAATGATAACTCACTGTACCGTCACCATTAAACATTATTCCTCCACGTTTACGCTTGTCCGCTCCTTCGCCGTTATGAACACAGCATGGAGCATCAAAAGAAATCCACCCACTTGGAGTTTGCTTTCTTTTGGCAGGCAAGGTAGTCGTAATGCTAGACTGTATCGAATTCATATTACTAGTTTAACTTCTAACTAGTACTTTGTCAAGTGTTCCGGTGTTCGAATTATCAGGTAAATGCTTTAATTTGAAATAATTGAATACTCCAGTTACATTTGCATATCCTATTGAGTCGCTACTAGTTAAAGCAATAGTAGTTAAGTCTACCCAACTTGTATCAGCAGTAACTTGGCTGTCCAAAGTGCCTTGTATTGTAAGATCACCTGTGTAAGCATTTGAGTAATATTGGAAAGTGTGTATTGCTCCTGAACGTTTATATTCAGGCTGTGCATCTACTAGACTACTGAAATATTCAGTAACTTGTCCACCTTGCTTGTAAAAGTTAGATGTAAAAGGTCTAGTAAATTCTGAATTACCTAGTTCAACACTATTTGTAAAAGCAGGATAAACATTATCTACAAGTTCCATTGTACCAGCAACTTCATGATATGTGTTAGCATAAGTTACATGGTTACCAGAACCGCCAATTGTTCTTGTAACTGAAAACTTGTAAAATTTGCTTACTAGTGTTGCTGTATCGCTTTCAGATAGTGTAAGTGTTGCTACACCCTTTGTAGCACTTGTACTACCGTCATCTAGCGTTGTACATGCCTTTTGTAGGTGTAAAGCACCTGTTTCTTTATTAACTAGGTTAAATGTAAGTGTTTCGCCACTTATATCTAACGGCTTCTGATCTTGGTTTTTAACGGTGAATTTAATGGTGTTCGTGACACCTTTAACCACCTGAATATCTTTCTGGTACATTGGCGTATATCCTTGTTTTACGGCCCCGTCCAAATCACTGAACAAGGTATAACCGGTTTCATAAATATATATGGGTAACTTATGCATATTGAGTTCATCCTATAACAGTATTTATTGAGAAAGCATGACAACACTACAAGAAGATTTACAAGAAAAATTTCCGTTTTTAAGTTGCCTTAAGCATGGCGACATTGAATATGTGGGTATAATAATTAATCAAGATTCTAATGTTACGAGCATGTACGACTATTCTAGTTGTAACAACGATGCACAAAAACTGCAATTATTAGAATGCGGCGACAGTTGGTGGTGGGAATCAAATAGAAAGATTCCTATTAATATTTTTATGAAAACTGATATGATTCAGTTCAGAAGTTTGATTAAAACATTTGCAACCAAAGACGTAGAATTAGTATTTGGCCCTATGGTTAGGTTAAATGATATAACTGAAAAAAGAATAAAAAGAAAAAGTATTCAGTTAGTTAGAAAGATCAAATAGTATTTGAATTTTTATATTGAAGCCAACTAAAATAATCAACAACAAGAAATTGTAAAGCAATACCTAATGGTGCTAGGGTTCCACCAAACAGTAACCAGGGGATAAAAAATAACCACAAAATTAATCTAAAGATATACTTTGATACAAGTTCTTTAGGTAAAGTCCAAGTCATCCATGGACCTGGATCTTTCAAAGGTTTCTTATTTCTAAAATCTTCAAATTCGTAATTCATTAGTTTAATTTTTCTCTTACGTTAGCACACTCTACACAAAGTTCTACACCTGGAACTAATTCTTGTCTAAGTTTAGGAATTGGATTACCACATTCAATACATTCATCTAAACTAGGCTTTGATTGTTTTTTTGCAAGTTGTTCTCGATGTTTCCTTATTACTGCTTCATTTTCCATTAACGCACTTACTTGTGCAATTTCTTGTTCTTCAAATGTGTCGTTGTTAAAAACAAATTGTTCGTCTTTGTTCATATATTATTGTTTAAGTTGTTCACAAATTAAATTCATGTGTACTATAATTGCATGAGCATATGCAACTGCATGTGCTTTCTTAAAATAGTATTCACCCGTTGCTGGCTTTGTCCATACTTCGTTCATTATCGTTTGCCAGTCTTTGTTTGCTAGATGTCTTTTCGCTGGACGTATTATTGCTAGTGTCGCCGCCAATTGTTCTACCGATTGCGGTTTCAATTGCTTCAAGAGAGCGTTGTGCCCGTTTAGATGAAAGACTTTTTCGCTGAAGTCTTCGTGTTCCAGAAGTTGCCATAATGGTTTCCTTTCCATAAGTTCATTTAAATGCTCTTCATTTTTAATGTGTTCATATATGTGAACATTCAACATGTCTATCTTAAAATAGCCACGTTCATCTGCAAGTTTATGATCTAACGTACAGCGTTCTGTAAATGGATCTAATGGAGCATTGTGAAAGTAGACGCCTGTATTGTGTTTCTTTAATTCATCTTTTTCTTCACGTGATGCTTTTATGTGCTTAAAATGTGTTAGCACATCGTCACGATCAAAAAAATCTAAATCAATATCAGGCATTGTCTTTTTGCGACTTCTCGTATTCGTCTTTTAGTTTCTGTAAGTGTGGAGGAAGTTCCCAGCCAAATACTTCTGCTAGTTGTCCGCCACTGTTTTCCCAATCCGAAGATTTAATTCCTTTTTTCATACCGAATCCTAAGCCGCCTTTTGTTTTTGTGTGTATCTTTGGATCATACTGTGAATGATCCGAATATTTCTTACTTTTTGTCATATGGTTGTCTATCGTTTGCAATATCCATTGCTAGTGCTTGAATATCTTGTACAAGTTCGTTAATGTGATACTCCTCTTCTTTAGTCCTATTCTCTTTTGGAATATCGTATTTAAGTCTACGCAAGTTCATAGACTTTGTATACATAACGTTTACTTTATCACACATCTGACTTATCTTGTGTAGCATCAGTAGTCCCTTCTTTATCAGTTACTTCTTCTTCAACTATCTCTACATTATACACAGGAAGTCCGCTTCTGTCAAATGTTCTTTTGTCATCTGTAACATAAATGTGTGATTTAAATTTACCATTTTTACCATCAACCATTATAGTCTTTTGTGTGATTGATCCTTTGTATTCTGTACCGTCTTTTTGAATTAGACGTAGTCTTAAATGACCGCCACCATATAAACGATCAATTGGTTCTCCGTTTCTCATGTTACTTACTATTGTATATTCGCCTTCAGTCAATTTGAGCCTCCTTGATTATTTCTTTTGTTAATTCAACATCGGCAGGTTTTGCTTTAAACTGCCTTGTCCAAAATGGAATATCTAATGTTGGTTCAATTATAGACAACTGCTCGTCATTAAATTTATCTAACATTTCTTTTCCTGTTTTTGAATTTAGTAATAACCAAGGACTAATAAGTCCATTTCTAATATCATTTACTGCACGATTAATATTACAATATCTAAAGTAGTCATTGTACTGTGCATCTTGTTTGTCTGCCCACTCTAACATAGTTTTAACACTTCTTTCAAGTGCTGACTCTGTAGGTTCTACTTTAAGCATTTCAAACAAATATGTGTCGTATAATTCGTCACGACACCAGTGATCTAGTTTAACGTTTGACTTGATCACAAAGTCAATAAACTTTTCTGGATACAAAGGATTAATATTTGATACAAAACTACCAAACTTAACAAATGCATTATAGTAACTGCTTTTACAAAACTCTGCATATGTTTTAGGTTTACTTCGTTGTACCATTACATAAAACTTGTTAAATGCTAACAAGCCTACTTGTACACGCTTTTCATCTTTTTGCAAATATCTACGTTTAGGTTCGCACATATGCGCCATAAGAGTTTTTTCTTTTGTAAAACTCTTGCCACAATGTACACACTTATACTGTTTATCTTGCATTTGGATCATGGTCTTTAATGTATTGATTTTGTTCCTTCTTTGACATAATACTTGATAATAATTCTGCATCATCTAACTTCATATTTGGATTTTTATCTAATAGTGTTTGTGTAAATTTATTCTTTGTTTGTTTCTTTGGTGCCGCTACATATTGATGAAAGAAGTTTTCATATGCACCACACATTGCCATAAGTTTCCAAAGTAGTCCTTTGTGATTCTTACTCAATGACCAATGATGTTTGTTTACAAATTCATTACACATTTCTAAATAATGTTCTTGAAAAAACACATCTCCTTTAACACTGCTTACATAACGCATAGCAATAAAAGGAGCAAATAACTTTTTATCATCTTCACTTAATTTGTTGTACCAGTCTTTGTCCCGTCTGTCGACAGCACTTAACATTGCTTTCAAATCTAAAAATTTTTTCTTCTCAGCCATTTATCTTCTTCCAATGAACAACTTGTTTTTCACCACCAATTGGTTTTTGTCCTATATACTCTTGCCCTGTTTCCATGTCAACTAGTTTATATTTACTAGGACACTTTGTAATAACGTTAAGAATAACATTGTGTTCATATTGTTCTACTTCAGTTCCGTCTTGTAAAGTTCTAGTTTTCATTCTTCTTCCTTACTCAAGTTGTATACTAGTTTAACTTCTTTTAATAAATTTTGCAATGTTTTATTTCCATCTTCGGCTAATTCTTGTATTTCATGAAACTCATATTCTGTAATGTGCCATTCTGGAAATACAGGCTTCTCAATACATATACGTTCGCCTGAATCAGTATCTCTTTCAAATACTGTCTTACCTCCATCAGGTGATTCATATATCTTAACCATACCATTATTCTTTCAGATATCTTTTCTTCATATCTCTGTAAGCGTTTACAAATTTACTCTTAATGTTAAGTTCATTCATTTTATAAACTTCTTTTAATTCTTCTGTGTTTTCACTTACATTTAATTTCCACTTATCTCTTTTGACAGGCATATACATACACAAAGGTGTACCTTTTTCTAATGTGTATCTTCCATAGCCTTTCATAGCCATTTGCTGATTCATAGCATGGTGTATATCACTATAGATAGCACCCGGTAATACATCAAAGGGTTGATCATAGTGGTAAAACATTGGAAGTTGTAAGACATTATATCCCGGAGGTGTTTTAACTTTCCATGGACATACTGCTTTTAAAATAAACTTGTAGTCTGTGTTTACGTGATCTAAAAATTGTTTTTTGTGATGTCCTTCAAAAATAAAATCAGGATTACTTGCTTTGTAACGATACCCTTCTTCATTAATTTCAAGTTCTAAGTCACACCATAAAGGTACAACAAAAGCATTAGCGAACATATCAACTATTGCTGGACATCTTCTAAATGTTCCTTGGTCTTCGATACGTGGATCGCCTACACCGCTAAACTGTGGCATATTCTTAAACCAACTAGGCAAGTATTCAGTAGCACGTTTTATTGGAACTATTTTTTCTAGTCCATCTACTACACTCCAAAATACTATTTCTGTATCGTTGTTGGTTTTAAAGTTTAACATTATTTTACTGGCTTACCTTGTGAACGTCTTACAATGTCATCGTGGTTGAACTCTGCCCAATACAACTCAAATGCTACGCCATCTTCAAGTCCTTCAAACTGATGAATTTTACCTGGCTTCACTTGTGTAAAGTCTCCTGGACCAAGAATAGTTTCATCAACAAGTCCATCTTGCACACCGTCTTGCCAAACACGTACAAGCATCTTACCTGACTCAACAAAGAAGCCATTCCACTTAAATTGATGTTCATGTTCTGAACATTTGAATCCTGCTTTGTATTCAATGCGGTGAAATTCTAATACACCGTTTGCATGGATCAGTTCTGTCTGACCCCAAATTTTTCCTGCTTTCATAATCTTTTCCTTTCTCCTACCAAACTAAACTAAAATCAATTAGTTCGCTTTGTCTACTTACTTCCTTTACAAAAAACGCACAGTTTGGATCTTTCTTTTTTTGTATAGGTGTTGTTAGTAATTGTCCATTTTTTAATTTAGGAAAATAAAATTTTACATCCTGGTAAACGTTTATTACATCTACAGGCAAAAAGTTTGGACGATTACTTGTTAGTGGATTAAAACAAAACGCTTCAAATCCTCTATCATTTAAACTAGTTAACGGTAATACTTCTAAGTCTCCTACTTCGCTGTTTCCAACTACCATGCTCCATTCTAATGGCATCTGTACTTGATGTTCTCCTATCTGTAATACAACAGCAGGCGAACTAAAACTTTCTAAATAAATTAATGGTACAAAAAAATAATCTGGATCTTTAGGATCTGAATTATCTAATACACTATACCTAATGTCTTTGTCAATTTCTTTTGGTAAAGTATTGAGATCAAAGTATTCGTTATCTAATGTTAATATTTGCATTTGTTCTCCTAGTCAATTGCTATCTTCTCTATCGTAAAAGGATAGTTTGCTTCTTTATAATATTTTTTTCTTTGTGTTAGGTGTCGCTTGGCAAATTTACATCTACTAGTGATATCCCATATTTGGACGAAATCTTTGTCTTCAGCCCGTCTAATGCCTCTACCGATAGACTGAATAACGCGAACAAAAGACTTACCAGGCTCAACAAGAACCAAGTTAAAAATGCGAGGGATATTAATACCAACCGCGGCAACTCCATAAGTAGCAATAATGATTTTATTAGTACTTTCTTTAATGCTATCATAATGTTCCTTCCTGTCGGTTCCTTTAGTTTCTCCAGACACAAACACGGAACCTTCTAGTCGTTCTTCTAGCATTTTACCTGCTGAGATACGATCAACTAGAATTAATGTATTGCCGGAATCTTTAATTTTGTCTACAAGTTTACTCATCCAATCAATACGATGTTCGCTTGTAACCAAATATTTTAATTCCTCTTGATAGTTACTAAACTGTTGTACGTCATCTGTTTGTACAATGTTTACATGACAGTCTGCAAGTACACCTTTTTGTTGTAAGTCACTTGCACTAATATTATTAATTACTTCTCCAAGACTTGCACGTATACCTTGAAATTCAAATTGCTCTTTTGGTATTGTACCTGTAAGTCCCCAACGCACAGGAACATGTGCAAAGTTTTGTGTAAGCAAATTCTTTAACACATCTGCTTTTGCTTGATGTACTTCGTCAACAATAACACAACGCACATCTTGTAAAAATTCTGTAAGTGTATGTTTTGCTTCGTGGTTCTTAGATTTTTTATCTAGTACATTTAAACTTTGCCATGTAACAATAGTATGTTTATGTCCAAGTTCTTTTCTATCACCGTAGTAAACACCTACATCTAAACCGCAGTTTACATAATCTTCTTCTGTTTGTGTAACAAGACTTTTATTAGGAACAATAACAATACTGTTTCCATATGGTTCACAAATCTTACTTAATGTTGCAGTAATAATTGTTTTACCTGCACCTGTTGCAACTTCTTGTAAACTTTGTGGACTAGTAATAAAGTTATTAATTACTTCTACTTGATAGTCACGCAGTACAATTGGTTGTCCTTCAGCAACATGTCCTTTAGGCCATACAGCACCTTGATCCTTCCAAAAGTTTTCATTTATATTTGTAAACGATAGTTGTGTTTGTTCTCTATGATCTTCAACTTCTACATACCAACCTTTTTGTTCTAACAAAGGCAATGCATCTTCTAACATACTAATATATGTTGTTCCACCTAGTCCAAAGAAACTTACTTTTCCGTCCCATCGTCCTAATTTGTAAGCAGGCAAATAACGTGCATAAGGAATATCATATTTGAATTTGTTAGTCAAATATTTTCGCATCTCTAAATCAAGACCTTCAAACTTTACGTTTACTTCGTCTCTTATTACAAGTTTACATGTCGGCACAGTTTTCTACTCCGCTTGGTTTTGAACTAGCATAGAATACCACATTAGGTTTATTTTCTATCCATGCTTGTGTTTTATAATGACTAGGCATTGTCGGTAACATAGCCATTACTAATTGTGGATCAATATTATTTGTAAGCAATGGCTTAGGAATTTTTTCATTGATTACAAAAATTTTCTTATTTGGATTAAAACTATTAACTTGCATTTTCTTTATAAACTTATTGCCTTCAAAAAAGTCTTTACTCTTACTAAATCTAAACATTACACATATATCATCGCCAGAATATCCATTGTCAAACAATGCATTAATAACTGTTTGAAGTTGTTGTGTATTATTACTACTACACATAATTATACACTTATCTACGGTATTAAGCAATGAAAATATATCCAAAAAGGAATAAACGTTAGAATTAATATACCATTTTTGACTATCACCTAAAAGCACTTTGTCCATAGGTTGTTTTGGTTTCATACTGTCAACAACACTATCATCAAAAACTGTGCAACCTTGCAAACGTGCTGTCATTACTGCTCGTCTTGGATCACTATGTTCAATTACAGTATTATTAAAAACATACTTGTCATTATTTTTCACAAGCATAGGATAGTATTGTAGTGCATTCTTTTTAACTTCTATAATTGCTTTATAGTCGTCTTGTATTTTTTGATCAATACTAAAGTTCATACCTTTAACAAGGTTAACTAAAAATTCTACGTTAGGTTCGTTGTAATCGAATGACCATGTTTTACTTTCACTATGATACATTCCTCTGTAGTAACTTGGGGATTTTCTTTTCTTAACTTTGTTTACAATGTCTGCAATAAAAGGACTTTTGATTACAATACTTTCACCGTCAACAAATAAACTTTTTGTTTTGTCAATAGTTCTAAATGGCCATTTGAACTTTGGTTCTTTTAAAATAGATTCAACTTCAAACCCTTGTCTTGCAAGTAATGAACTATATTTTTTAACAATACGAAGTCCTATATGACTTTGCTTTTCAGTAAACGCATTACCACTACCTAACTGTTTGCCAAGACTTTTTACAATAGCAAAATCATATTGATCAATTGATACTTCTTCGCCAAAGATATAGTTGCCTTCTCCAGACAAGTACATCATACATTCTTCAATATTTTGATCGGTGGTAGAAACAGAGTTACTCATGTTCATTAATCCTCAAGTTTATAGTAGTATTATAACACAATTATGTGTTTTGAGCAAGAACTAATTTCTCTAATTTTGGAAGCAATCTTACCAATGGAAGACCTGATTCTATTTCATCTAA
>Ga0181552_10002764_pt1 | contig 12720 bp, 9 predicted proteins | sample 011ome_18_FD_130583 | JGI IMG/M metagenome (GOLD analysis project Ga0181552, IMG submission 130583) | Coastal salt marsh microbial communities from the Groves Creek Marsh, Skidaway Island, Georgia - 011501BT metaG (megahit assembly) | ecosystem: Environmental > Aquatic > Marine > Intertidal zone...
CCCCAAAAGTCTTTATCCGGATTCAAGTGGTCGTGCGAGCATATCGTCGAGAAGCACGCGAATGAATCCTCCGTTTGTTTCGTGAAATGTTCGTCTGTTGTTGTTGTTGTTCGCCAAGAGAAAGAGAAAGGATTTGGAGTTTGTTAATAAAAAGCGAATAAGAGAGAAGAGTTCTCTTCTTCTGCCATACTCGTAGTGAGAGCTTTTAGAAAAGTGCGTCTCGCGATGATAACTCCGCGTCGTTTTGCATTTGCGTGCGTGTGATGCTAAGAATAAGAATAACATTAAACAACATTACCTAAAGCGACTTGCAACGGGAAATCCTCCTCCCCGTCGCTCTCGCATTCCACGCTGCTGTTGATGTCGAACGTGATGTCATCGCTCAAATTTTTCGTCTTTGCTCGGTCGGAGGATTTGATGGCGGAGATGAGCGATGCGAGTTTAGTCTTTTTGGACGACGAAGAAGTCGAAGGAGGCATTGCGGAAGAGACAAAAAGTGTGAAGATTTCCATTTAAGTTGCTTGCAGCGGTGCTTTTCTTTAAAATATAAGTTATGGACATTTTTCTATCATCGCGGGCCGGCGGCAGCATCGGCAGTCGCCGCCGCCCCAGTAGTTCCGCTACTACTCCGCAACAGCGAATTGATGAACCGAGCGGTGATTCTTTCCGCGACGCCGCCGATGACCGCTCGCACGAAATCTTGCGCCGACGGCTGGAGCAACGCGTTCGTCAACACGGTCAATTGTTTTTGCGCTTTTTGTAAGTCGAGTTCGCCGTTGGAAATGGATTGTTCGCCACCATCACTACCAGTTGACGATGATGATGATGACGACGACGACGAAGAAGCGTTGGCGTAGAGCTGGAAGCATCTGCTCACGCTCTCTCTCGTTCGTTCCAAATCTTTCTTTTGAGCCGTTGAGCCGCCGATTGTGATTGGAGGTAGGCTTCTGATTTGCGCCGGTAAGGCGTCAACTAACGGTTTCAAGTTTGGATCTTTTGCGATATCGTTCGCCGAGGTCAACAGCAAAGCTTCGATAACTTTGATCGTTTCTTTTTCAATCAACGGACGCAGCGTGTTCTTGCCGTTATCATTCTCCAAGGCGAGATTGAGCAAAGGCGGCAACACGTCCTCGGCGTTAAAATCGCTGTTTTTCGAGCCTTCCCTGAGTAAGTTTTCTAAACGGTTCCATCGAAACACGTCGTCTTTAAACATCAACTCTTTGAAACTTTCTCTCAACTCTGGTCGAGGGTCGGTCAACAAACGTCTCGCGACGTACGGGTACGCTTTCGCCAACACTTTGAATTTCGGATCCGTGCTCAGCGCTAATCCTTCCAACACGGTTAGACTTCGTAAAATTAACGCGTAATATCCCGGAACGTTGAACGGGTACGCGTATAGAACCCCGCCCAACCCGTCTGTGATGGTTTTAAAGTTCAACTCTTCCACCGAGGCTTCCAACACGTCGTCGAAGAAATTCGCCAACGCCGGAACGATTGGTTTCACGTCCACGCTTTCGTCCAAAAACTCCAACTTGTAATAATCCGTCGCCATAGCTTCGTAGTCTCTGTTCACCAAGTGCACGACGTGGTCGATGATGGCATATCTAGCGGTTTCGGGCGTTTCAGACATCATCCCAAAATCGAGAAACGCGAGTTTCCCTTCCTTCGTGGCTAATAAATTACCCGGATGAGGATCGGCGTGGAAGTACCCAAACTCCAACAATTGCCTCAATGAACACTGAATGCCGATGTCCACTAAACTTAACACGTCTAAACCTTTCTCTTTTAACTTTTCGCGCTCGGAAAGTTTCGTGCCTTCGATAAATTCCATCGTCAAAACTCTCGCCGACGTTCGCTCCCAATCGATGGTCGGGACGACTACGTCGGGATGATCACCGTATAAACGCGCAAACCGTTCCGCGTTGATGCCTTCTTGCACGTAATTCAACTCCATGAATACGCGTTCAGCAAATTCGTCGACTAAAGAAACGATAGAGGTGTTCAAACTCTCCACGTTTGCGTCCACCACCGCGCCGAACATGCGAATGAGATGAAAGTCGAGCTCCAAACCTTCGTAAATAGACGGACGCTGCACTTTCAAAGCGACCGTTTTGTTCGTATCCAACGTCGTCGCTTTATACACTTGCCCTAACGATGCCGCCGCGATCGGTTGAGGCGTTATCGTTTTAAACGTATCCTTCATCTTCCTCCCCAACTCTTTTTCCACGAGCGCAAACGCCTCTTTATCCGAAAACGTCGGCAACGCGTCTTGCAAACTCGACAACTCCTCCAAATACCGCCCTGGTAGCAAATCCGGTCTCGTCGACAGTGCCTGACCAACCTTTACGAACGCAGGCCCTAACTTCGTCAACTTTTCTCTCAACTGTACCGCTCTCACCCCGGCGTTCTTCTCCACCGAATCGCTCGCCACGTCCGCGGCGACCAACGTCAACCAAGTCCCAATCGACGTCGCAATCTCCATCGCGCGAAACGCCACTTTTCCGGGAGATTTCTTATACTCTCGACTCGTTCGGATTGGATCGTACGGTAACGGCGATTGCGATCGTTTTAAAGCTGCTGTTTGCATCGCCGTGATTGCCACGATGCCGTCGCCGCACCCGGCGGATTCCGTCTTGTACTCTGGAATTAACAGTTTCTCTAAAGACGACGATTTCGTCGTCGTTTTGTTCTCGTTCTTCTTTTCCGACGACGACGTAGTCGTCGCGGGGCCTTCTTTGTCTTCCTCTTCCTCTTCGCCTCCTCTCGGCGACGTCGTCGAGTTCTTCTTGGTATTCCTCTTAATCCTCGCATCGCTCGACCGCAAGGAGTTCACACTCGCGCTACTCCCGCTGCTGCTCGTAAACCCGTTCGAATCCACTCGAGAGGACGACGAGGACGAGGAGGTCACCTCTGGTTCTCGTATCGCCGCTTTAGTCGTCGTAGTACTCCTCGTTCGCATCGTTCGCTTCACTGTTGGATTACTTCTATTATCCGTCGCCGTCTTTCTCCCCGTCGTCGTCGTCATCCTCTTCGGCAGCGCGCTGCTCCCCTGACTGGGAAAGAAATACGACAGAGACGACGACATCGCTTTAAACACTTTAAACGCGTCCTTCTCTCTACCTTTTTCGAGCGCTGCTTCCGAACAACGTCGTCTCTTTGCAAAAGTAATAAAAAGCGCGTTTTATTGTGTCGACGTGGGCGAATTTTGAGGCAAAAGGACAGACTTTTGACTGAGAGATAACCTCTCGTCCTCTCGTCGTAGTACACAAATATCACATCCTGCGTGTAGTAATAATAATAATAACATAGTATCTCATTCTCTCTCTCTCTCTCTTTCTTTCTGTGTGTGTGTGTGTGAATGTCTGTCTTACTGCTTTTCTATCGTTGTATGTATTCCTCGGATGGTTGGGCCTACTCCGCCGTGTTTAATACTTTCTCGAGCGACGCTGTCGCTCGGCTCCATTCAACCTCACCCGAACTCAAATCCGCGATGAATTTCGCAACGTCGTCGACTTTAATGCGAACTTGTTCGCACGAGTCTCTCTCGCGTACGGTTACGGTTCCGTCTTTTGGAGTGGACGTGTGTCCGATGGTTCTGTGGTCGATGGTGATGGCGAACGGGACGCCGAGTTCATCCGTTCGGCAGTATCGTTTGCCGATGGAGATGGCGGTGGTGTCTAATTTTACGGAAACCGCGAGTTTGGTCAACGATTTGTAAATATCGTGAGACGCGGCGTTCATTTCCGCGTTGTTCACGAGAGGGAAGATGGTGCATTTGATCGGAGCGACTTGCGGGGGAAGTTTGAAAACGGCTTTGTTTTCGTCGTCGCCTTCGCGAACGTAAAACGCGTGTTCAAAGAGGCAATACATAATTCTTCCGATACCAAACGAAGGTTCAATGACGGACGGCGTAAAATTTCTCCCGCTCACTTTTTTCGTCTTCTTCTTCATTTCAATCACCATGTCCTTCGTAATCGTCGCTTTCCCACCGTCTATGCCTTGAACGTTTTCCAAGTCGGTTTCGCCCTTGTCTTCGAAATCTTTCTCAATCTTCGCCGCGGCTGCTTCGTCCAACGACGTCAACGCGTCGATGACAAACTTTTGGTCTTTTTTAAACGATTTCCCTAATATTTGTTTGTTCATTTTCACCTCGAAAATGACTTCTTCGACTGGTTCGTCGAATAACTCGTACGCTTGCAAATCTACTTTACTCGCTTTCGAGTGGGCATCTAAATCAAACGCCGATCGATCCGCCAAACCGACGCACTCGATCCATCCGTACGAGCACTCAATCTCCGCGTCCCAGCAGTCTTGCGCGTAATGCGCCATTTCGTGTCTCAAGTGTTGACGAAATCGAACGCGTTGCATGTCTACGCCTAACTCTTTCAAAAACAAATGCGTTCTCGCTACGAAATACGCCAACGTCTCGTTCGCGATGATGCCCTTCTCAACAGCCTCGCCCGTTTTCATACGAAACGGTTCCTTCTTCCCGGCTTGCAACTGCGCTTCTTGACTGAACAAGTTCAACTCCACCTGGGCGACCTCGTTAAATCTCGGATGGTCCTTCTTCGTGGGATGGCAAAAGTGTTCGATTTCCGCTTGCGTAAACTCTCTCACGCGCAACAACCCAGCTCTCGGGGCGATTTCGTTCCTAAACGACTGCCCAATCTGCGCGCACGCGAACGGCAACTTCCCTCCGTTGAAATACAACAACTCCCTAAAGTTCACAAACATCCCTTGCGCGGTTTCTGGCCTCAAAAACCCTTGAATGTTCCCACTCGGCCCAATCGTCGTCGGAAACATCAAGTTAAACGGGTACGGATCGCTCAACTCGTTCTTCGTCTCTGGACTGACGCACCCGCACCTCTTCAACGCCATTTTCATCTCCTCTTCCTTCAACTCGTCCAATCTCGCGTACAACATCTCAAACTCCGCTTTTTGATCCTTCCTCGTCGCTGGATCCGCGATCAACTCCTCCAATCGATCGCCCAACAAATGGTCCGCGCGGAAACACTCCTCCGTTTTCGCGTCTTTCACCATCAAATCCGTGAATCGATCGACGTGCCCGCTCGCTTTCAACACCGTCCCTAACGTCACCGAAGGACACTCCACTTCCAACATCGACTCTTCGATCACAAAGTGCTGTCGCCAAATCTTTTGCACGTTCGCCTTCACCGCGCACCCGGGTGGCCCGTAATCGTACAATCCACCCACGCCGCCGTAAATTTTAAAACTCGGAATATAAAACAGTCTCGACTCTAAGGAGTTTGCCACTTTCACGCGGAAATCTTCCTTGGACTTGATCATCGAGTCCCCGGAGGCTTTTCTTCTGGTGATTTCCGCGTTCAAATCGATTTTGAGTTGCTTCAACGTTTCAATCGCTTGGGAAATGGCTGCCTGATTGGGACTTTCATCAGCTTTCAACGCGCGGACGGTATCGCCTTGCTGCGCGACCAGATCTTGCAGGTGATCGATATCGAGCTCTTGTTTCGATTCTTCCTCTGGCATTTTCGTCGAGTTCAGAGTTTCAGAGGTTACGCGCACAAACGACGGAGATCTAGAGTGATTGCTTTTGTGTGTTTTCTTGCGTCTAAAAATGAGGGAAAGTCACACATGCGAGGATTGAGGATTTGAGCGTACTACTAAGCGCTACACTTCATTTCTATTACATTTGCTTTTCTACGCGGTCGTTTTATCGTCCTACGCTATACCTGATGATCGTTTTTCGAGACACCATCGTCGTCGTCGTCGTTTTCATCGTTTTTGATGCTGCCGTTGCTTTTGAGGAGTCTTTTCAAGACGGCGGACGGGTCGATGCCGATGCCGACGTGTTGGCCGCTCGCGGTGAGATTCTCGTTGGATTGTTGTTGCTGATGATGTAACTGTTGTTGATGTTGCTGCTGTTGTTCTCCCGATGTTCCTGGTAGTATTCCCCCTCCTCCTGTGGCGTAATATAAGGCGTTTTTGCCGAGCTCTTCGAGATAGCTCGTCGCGCCGAAAGCGTACGATCTTCGAATGTTAGCGTTGGCGAAATCGCCGACTCCGGCGAGACCGCCGGGAGCGCCCGCGCTGCCTCCAATCCATCCGAGCTGGTTTTCTCGCGCGTTGTTTAGCGCGCGCGCTTTTTCGCGTTCGCGTTTGAGCTTTTCGCGTCGGTCTCTAGAGACCATCGGTCGTTTTCTGTTGAGCGCGAGTTGCGAAGCGTTTTTGAACCGATGCGACCCTCCGCTTCCGCCGCTACCAGATTTCGCAATCTCCGCGGCAAAATCCGGGGACGAGCTGTCGCGCGGTCGCGACGCGTGATGGTGTGATTGGTCGATAGACCCGCCCGCGGAGTTTTCAGACTCTTGTCCGCTGAAAGAAATCGTCGGCGGCGCTTGACTCGCGAGGATTTTTTTCCTTTTCTCTTCGTCTCGAGAGAGGAGATCTCTCGCGCTCATTTGCAACATCTCTCGCGCGAGTTTCGGTAAGAAATCGGGAATGTCCTCGACAACGGTGATTTTAAATTTCGATTCGCCTTTTGTCCGTGCTGGTATAAACTCCACCAACGCTCGACTGTTTTCCGGGTACTTCTCCATCGTCTCTCGAATAAACGTCAACACTTTCTCCGCGAACGTTAAAGCCACCTCTGGTCGCCACGCGTTCTTTTTATCCGCCGCTAATGCGTAACTCGGTAGCTTCATCGTTTCTAAATTTTGCATCTTTTGCACCATCCCGTCGTCGTCTCGAAAGCCAACTAAGATTTGTCTCACCCCAACCGTAAACGATTGCGCCCACCATTTCAACAGCTTGAACTTTTCAAAATTCGCTCTTTGTTTCTTCGTGTCAATCTTTCTGCTCGTTTTCAATTCGACGTATCCGGAAAGGCCCTCGGCGATACCGTTCCAACAATCAACTTCGCCGCCTAACAGCAATTTTGTGTTCTCGCCAAGTTTAGATTTCGTTACCGTACAAAACGATTCGCGACAATTCACCGCGTTCGCGTGCGGTTTTTCCGACGTCACGAACTCCTCGAAGGCGAATCCCCAGTAGCTCATTCGTTCGTGCCAAGCTAAGTCTTTCTCGCTTTTGGTTTGTTTTCCTGCGGGATCTTTTTTATTCTTCAACATTTCTCGCGCCTCTTCGAGTTTATGCTCTGCCTCGAGGACGTTGAGCACCAACGTCGCCGGTCGTTTGCTTTTTGCGTTGCTGTTATTACTAATATTCCTGATGGCTTCGTCTTGGATGCCTCCTTCTCCTTCGCCTCCTCCCGCCGCGTCAGTGGTAACGGTATCACCGGGAGAACCACCTCCACCACCGGATGAATTCGTCGTCGCGTCATTCGTGCTATTGTTCGTGTTCGTACTACTCGTCCTCTTCAATTTCTTATTTGCGCTTCCTCCGATGTCTTCTTCTTTGTCCTCGTCGCCGTCGTCCTCGTCGTCCTCCTCATCTTTTCCGTCGTCGTCGTCGGGACGATCAAACTTCCTTCTCACTAACTCGCACTCCAATCGGAACCCTTCCCGGCTTTCCCACGGTGCGCACAAAAGCTTGCTCATGTTGCCTCTCCACGACAGCACGTCCACGTCTAACAACAAACTCGCCTTCCCGCTCCTTTCCAAGCTTTCAAACAGAGGCAACAAGGGAGCAGGATATTTATCCAACCGGTCTCGGTCTCGAAAATTCGCAAACCCTTCGTTCAAATCGAACGGCAATTGTGGATCTCTCGTTCGTTTTAAGTTCCTGCTGTCGAAAAACGTCTCCCCGCTTTTCGTTTTCGAGAAGTGCGAGACTTCGATCGGTTCCGAGTACGGGAGCATGTGCTTCGGTAAAATCTGATTTTGCGTCTTTGTTTTCCCCGCCGTGAAGGGATTAAAGGCATTGGAATGTTTCATCGAGAGCAAGTCTCGCACGGAAACTTCTTCTTCTTCGAGTGGTGCTTTACCACCACCAGATGAAAAGTCGTTGTTGTTGCTGTGGGTATCGTCCTCCATCTCGTCAAGACATTCTCCCTCTCTCGCGTGTTTATTACGCATAAACGGACACTCGCTCTGACGAGCAAAAAGCGGTTAAAGGGAGAGAAGATCCCTACAAAACCATTTAGGGTTTATAAAACCCTAAACATTTTGTTTGGAAAATTGGACCCACAAAAGCGCTCTGTTACGGATAATAAACGCGATATATATACACACACATAACGCGAGAAGAAGAAGAGAAATACTACCATCAAATGGGTTGCGTCGCCTCTCGCGAGGAAGAACTGAACAATAACGGTTCGAACACGCTTTGGAAAGCGTCTGGAGAAGAAGAAGAATCACCAACAACATCGAATTCCAATCTGTCCAATTCTCAAAAGAAGGCGAAAAGTTTCCACGAAACCGTCCACTCGAAACTGGCGAAGAACACGTACTTCTCGGAAAACGACGTGGTCGTTTTGAAAACCTTATTCGATTCTGTCGCGAAAGAAGACGACGTGATCGACGAGAGCGAGTTTATCGAAGCGTTGTTCGGGAAGAAGAAACGGGAGGAGTGTTTAATGAATCAGAAGAAAGGACAACAGGGGAAGTTTATGTTCGAGAGACGGCTGTTCGAGAAGTTTGACTCGAACCAGGAAGGGTACATATTCTTCGACGAGTTCGTGAGAACGTTGAACGTGTTTCATCCTAGAATGAATACGAACGAGAAGGCAAAATTTGCGTTCGATTTATACGACGTGAACGGGAACGGCGTGATTACGAGAGAGGAGTTGAAAGAGTTAGTCTCGGCGGTGATGAAACGGTCGATATTTTTAAATCTCGACGAAGAGGCCATCGAGAGAGTGTTGGATAGCACGTTCGAACAGGTGGACATCGAGAAAGATGGGAGCATATCGTACGAGGAGTTTTATAGGATGGTGAAGGAAAATAGGAAGTGCATCGCGAATATGACCATTCCGACGTTGACGACTTTAAGCACGGAGTATCCGGAGTTTATTTTCCTCCAGAGCGGAGGGTGACGATCGAGCCTCAAAAAGCGATTATGACTTACGAGTACGAGGACTTTTGATAAGAGCAGCAACAACAACACGATATTAACGATGATTAGCAGTTAGCGATGTGGTGTACTAGTATAAACATTAAACTCCTACGCACCGCGTATCTATAAAAAATCTCGTAACTTAAAGGAAACTGTTCCTCTCCACACTCTCGAACACCCACTTAGGGGAATTGAAATACAACATCATGGCTGTCGTTTGGGAACCAAAACCGACCGAACACTGCGTCTTGTGCGTCCAAGACAACGAAAAGAAGGTACCTTTGGATGCTCTCTCTCTCTTTCTTTCTTTATCTCTCTCTTTTGTGCTCTCTCCCTCACGCTCACGCTCTCTCTCTCTCTCTCTCTCTTCACTCTGCGCTCTGCGCTCTGCGCTGCTCTCATTGAACATCACAGCAAACGATGATGAATCTGGCGAAACTGGCGACTCAAACGGACGGGTTAAAACTCTTGCTCGTCGTCCACTCTCGCGAACAGTTGGAAGGGAGAAGTGGTTTGCTCCCCGGCGGGTTCCCGTCGTGCATATACGCGCACGAAGACCAACCGAAATGTTTACGAGAGATACAGATGAAGATTTTCAACTCGTACGTTTACGTTAATGTATAGAGCAGAACGCTTTTGATATCAATGATGCGTCGAAGTCGTCGGCGTGATGCATTGATTATGTGTCTTCTCTTTCGTCGTTTTTGTCGTTCGTCGCGTGCGCTTCTCTCTTTCTCTCTTTCTCTTCCTCGCTTTCGCTCTCGCTGACCCGCGTCGTCTTTCTTTCGCGAAACGCCTTTTTAACGCAGACCGTTCGATGAGTTCAAAAAGGAGATGGCGCGAGACGGATGGACGCCGGAGATGTTTCGAAAGGATAACATCGGAAATCTGTTGGCGACGACGAAGAGTTGCTTGCCGTGTTGTTTAGTATCTTCGTCGTCGATGAAAAAGTCCTCTTCCTCAAACGAGGAGGAGGAGGAGAAGGATGGCGACGAGAAGAAAAGGAAGAGAAAGATTGCGCCGCAATTGCCGCCGGAATCTTCTCCTCCAGCAGATGAACTCTCCGCGTCCGAACCGCCGTTAAAAGCGAACGCGGTCGTTTTCAACTTTTCGTTTACCGACGACGACGAATATTTCGAGTGCGCGAGAAGCGCGACGGGAGGCGCCAGTTTGGAAGATTTCAATCGCGTCCGAATCATCAACGTTTTAAACGAAACGGAGAAGGACGATTTAGAGACGAGGCTGTTCGAATGCGGGGTGCCGATGAAAACGCTCTACGACGTGAACGAGAGCGTTTTCGAGGAGAGCAGGAGGAGAGATTAAGGAGTTTAGATTAATAGCAAAAATAGAGAGAAAATTTTAGCGAGAGAGACAACAACATCAAACGGAGAGAGAGAGCTTCAGAGAGAGAAAGAGAGAGAGAGAGAGACCAAATACAACAACAAATACAGTAGCAGAGAGCGCGTAGCGTTTTAATAGGACGAGCAGCAGCAGAAGAACGGAAGAAGAGTCCTCGGACATCGCGCTCGCGCTCGACAACAAAAATATCTCTTTCTTTCATGAAAACAATCGATTTATCCACAAAACAAACTCGCTTTTGCCTCGTCGGTTGAGGCGTACGGAGGACGAATGTCGTCGCAAAGAGTCGCCTATTCTCTCCTCGCGAGTGCGGGTGTTGCGAGTGCTGGTGTGACATCGTTTTATTTCGGTCCACAACTCTCCGACGTGTACTTCGCCGAACGTTTATTAGCGAAAGAGCAATCGCTTTTGTCCCGATTGGAAACCGGTTTGGAAACGCGCGCGAAGACACTCCGCGACACGGAACGAGAAAATACACAGAAATCCTCCGAAGTCGCTCGAGCGAGAGAATCGTTACTCGCATCGGAAAAAGAATTGGACGAAGCGAAAGAAGCACTCGCCAAGTGGCAACGGAAAGAGAAAGACGCGAAAGAGAATAGGCAGAAACAGGTGAGCGAATACGCGAGATTGGAGAAAGAACGAGCGGAGTGGCAAGAGAAGCGAAAATCGCAAAAAGAAGACGTTTTGAAGATGAAGGCGAAAACAGTGGAACAAAGGGAGAAAGTAAATTCACTGAGGAAGAACGCGGAGAAATGCATGGAAAGGTTAGTCGGGAAGAAGAAGAAGGAGGCGAAGGCGTAGTTGATTTAGCGTGCGTATTCATACAATAGCTTTTTGCGCGTAACTATATTTCTTCTTCTTCTTCTTCTTCGTCGTCGTCGAGCCAGTCGATGTAGGACTGGAGGACTTCGCATCCTTTCGCGAGGAACCGAATGTGATTTTGTTTGTATCTCAAGGCAGCCGGTAAGAACGCGGTCGCCCCGTCGTTTTGCTTTTTTCTATTGCGTTCTTCCGCGGTTTCGATGAGCGACGCCATCTCGTCCTCTAAATCTGTTTCGGAGAGCGTCTCTAAGATTGCGTTTAATCGCACGCTCCACAAGGCGTGGATTTTGAACGCGTTTTCTAACTCTTTTGCGTTGTTGTTTACTACGTTTTCTTCTGTCGTCGTTGTCGCCGCGCTCGCGTCATCGTCGCGAAAATCGCTCTCGTCCAACGAAACGCTACGAACAATCGCGTCCACGTAATTCAACGTCTTTTCGTCCACGCCTCGATAAACAATCTCCATTTCTTCGCACATAGAACGCATCTTCGTCGCGTTTAACGCCCACGTTGTTTCATTACTACGCTGCTGCCCTATTTCTAATCTATCAAATTTATTCGCTTCTAAACAAAACCCATACGCGCGCATCAACTCTTTGTTGTCCAAGCGCGGGCCATAGCTAATCGTAATCTCTTCGTCTTTCTTCACCGCTCGTCGAGTTTCCAATACGACGCTACCACCGCCGCCGTCCACGGTACCGCCGTTCACTAACCTAAACAACGATCCCTTCATACCTCCTCCGTCGCTCGCGCCTATTTTTTTCAGCGCGTTCACGTCCTTCGACGCCGCGTGATTGGCCATGTCAACGCACGGCGCCAACACCGCGACGTCGGTGTTATCTACTCGCGACTCGGGCGTTTCTCCAACTTTAGCGGCAATCGCCCGAGACCGAATCAACGAAAACGCGTAATACAAATCCTCGACGTTCACGCCGTCGCGTACGCCAATTTCCTCTTCGCTCTTGAACTGAATTTCAAATTTCACAAACATCTCTTTTATCTTCTTCTTCAATTGCATCGCGTCCTCGATCAACTGCGGATCGAACGAAGCGCACACGCTCAACTCTTCCTCCTCTCTCGCCAATAACATCGAAGGTAACTCGTGCGCATCTTTCGGTAACCAATTTTGACCGTACTCTCGCCACACGTCATTCCCTTTCGTTTCCGCGCGTATCGCCCAGAGCAACCACAACGCCAACCCCATCTCGCGTCGTTCGCTCGTTTTCGCTTGCACCAGCTTCTTCGTAAACGTAGGTAAGTACGCGTTTCTTTTCTCGAACACTTTGACGATATCAAACGCCGTTTTATTCGTCGCAATAACACCTCCATCATCATCATCATCATCATCGCCTATGGGCGCGACTATGCACACGTCTAAAGGGACCTCTAACAACACTCCAGGCTCCGTCCAACCAACATTTCCGTTCGCGAACAAGCCGTATCTCATCTCATCTTCATCTTTTTCTCCCACCGTCATCAATCGAATTTGACTTCGAATCCCGAACCGTTTCATCGCGTCTTCGAACGCGTCTTGTTCCGTCGTCATCA
>Ga0181552_10002776_pt1 | contig 12698 bp, 17 predicted proteins | sample 011ome_18_FD_130583 | JGI IMG/M metagenome (GOLD analysis project Ga0181552, IMG submission 130583) | Coastal salt marsh microbial communities from the Groves Creek Marsh, Skidaway Island, Georgia - 011501BT metaG (megahit assembly) | ecosystem: Environmental > Aquatic > Marine > Intertidal...
ACTCTAGTGGACCTAAAGTCGAACCTATAGCGCACAAGGACATGTTGTTTACGCGAATGGAAGATTTGGGGTTTACTTTAACACTGTGGGAAGATCTTAAAGGGAACCCGGTTTCGGATTTGTATAGTAAATTTAGGTTTGTGTATAAGAAATGATTACTTATTTTTATTATTTTTATTAATATTTTTATTACGAGTTAATACTTTCTGTTTATTGTTATAAGCTCTTAAACTCGACCTTGCTACATTCATTCTGTTAGCTTCGTTTTTTGTGTTGGGTTTTGTATTAACTTTTCGTGCGATATTTTCGCGGATTTTTGGTGGTATACGAGGTAAATTTTTTCGTTTAACAGTTACAGTGGATAATTGGTTCGTATAATATTTATAATTTATAAATTTAGTAAAACGGCTTTTCCAAATAGTTAATCCATTCTTTTTAAGTTCTGACGATATACCTTCAAGGTTTGGGTTAAATCTCAAATTAAGCTTTGAGAGTTTGGGAAGGTCTTCGATCTCTTTTGGTAACGAGGTTAAATTATTCCCGGACAAATCAAGGTCTTTAAGATTTTTACAAAGACCAATCTCTTTTGGTATCGATGTTAAGTTATTATATTCAAAACTAAGTTTTTTAAGATTTTTAAGAAGACCGATCTCTTTTGGTATCGAGGTTAATTTATTTTCATTTAAATTAAGTTCCTCGAGGTTTTTAAGGTTACCGATCTCTTTTGGTAACGAGGTTAAATTGTTACTACCCAAATCAAGTTCCTTGAGGTTTTTAAGGTTACCGATTGAGTCTGGTAATTTAGTTAAATTATTACCCCATAATACAAGTTCTTCGAGTTTTTCAAGTTTACCGATCTCTTTTGGTATCGAGGTTAACTCGTTATCAGTCAAAATAAGTTTCTTAAGGTTTGTACAACGACCGATCTCTTTTGGTATCCGGGTTAACATATGACTTAATAAACTAAATCTTTCGAGTTGTGTAAATGAACCAATTTCGTTTGGTATATTAGTATAAAGATTCATTGACGAAAACCCCACAACATTGATAGAATTGTGATTGATAGTAATATTCTTAGCATTTTTCCTGTATTTAGTAAGGTTAACGGGAACATAAAGTCTTCGCCTGACTCGGCGATTGTTGTTGTTACTCATATACATTTACCTATTATTATTATTGACATTGGTGCGTCTACTCTGAGCGGCGTTACCCGCCTTTTTTCTGATCGTGTTTGGTGTATTTGGCGTGTTTGGCGTGTTTGGTGTGTTTGGTTTGTTTGGTGTTTTAATTGAACTTTTAATTCGATTTGTTACTTTTTTTATATTTTCCTCGTTACGTTTTAGTTTTGATTCTTGTTTTGCTTTTGTTCCTTTTTTTATTCTACGCACTAATTTACGTAAAGGATTTTTAGTTTTACTAGGAGGTTTTGGTTTTGTTACAGGTTCAACGTTAGAAACTTGTTTTGCTATTTTATTTTTAATATTCCTCGGTAGAGAAGGTAAATTGTTTCGTTTTTTATTTATAACCGCTAATTGGTTTTTATAATAATTAGTATAATTATATTTAATATTATTAGGTGACCTCAAAATATGCCACTCATCATAAAAGCCTCCGTCAATAGATTTATTTTTTAGAATATAAGGTATTCTAATATTTGGGTTATTTGTTACGTTAATTCTTTCAAAATTAATTTTAGCAATCTCTTTTGGTAACGTTTTTAATTTGTTACCAGTCAAATGAAGATACTGGAGGTTTTCACAAAGACCGATTTGTGGTGGTAACGATTTTAAATCATTATATCTCAAATCAAGTGTCAGAAGTTTTGTAAGGTTACCGATTTGTGGTGGTAATTTAGTTAAATTATTGTTATTCAACCGAAGATCCTCGAGGTTTTTAAGGTTACCGATTTGTGGTGGTAACGATTCCAAACTATTATATCCCAAATCAAGTACCCTAAGATTTGTAAGGTTACCAATAGATGATGGTAATTTAGTTAATTTATTAGTACCCAAAGAAAGATACTCTAGTTTTTCAAGAAGACCAATTTCTTTTGGTAATTCGGTTAACCTTATATTTTTACCGTTAGGATCGATATAAGTGAGACGTTTACCTAAATTAAGTCTTTTAATATTCATGTTCCTAACACCGAGGTTACGAAGTGCTTGAGGAACGTTGGATCTGGAGTTACTCATATACATTTACCTAATATTTTATCTCACTTTATGATAAGATGATACTCGCGTTAATACTCCTTATCATAAATATACTCATATTCATCAATACGAAAGAACCAAAAGAATTAACCGAGGTTCGCGAAAAATATCAAGTTCTCAGGGAACACCTCAAGGAAACCAATAACGAGGAATTCGATATGTTATACGACGAAATTCCTATAACTGCACATTACCGTATCTCAAAAGGAGCCGTAGGCTACAATACAAATAAGGGTAACGAAATAGGTTTGTGTATAGACGGTGATACAAATGAAATTTTCCACGTTCTTCTACACGAACTTGCACACTGTACAGTGGAAGAGTATTCACATAGTAAAGAGTATTGGGAAAAGTTCAAAAAGTTACGTAAAATAAGTGTTAAATTAGGTATATACGAAGAAATTCCAAAGAAAACTAAGTTTTGTAATAAATATGTACAGGATAAATAATCTTTGTTACTATTAAATAATAATGTCCGAAAACGGAATAACGTATAAAGGTCTTGGTACATCCGTCCTTCTTTGGACCCTTCTCATGGGTATGAACACTTCCCCATTACTCTTCGATAACTATTGGTTTAACATGACACTCCTACATTTGATCGCGCCCATTTTCATTAATAGGTTAATGAAAGGTGGTGCATTTTTCGGGTACGCGTCCCTTGACTTCCAGGGTCTTGTCGTGATATCGTTCTTAGCGTACCTTTTTGCTATACTTGTTACACAAGTTTTTGATAAGAAAATACAAGAACACTATAAAAATTACGGGAAAGATGCGAGAAGTACAGGTATTGTCTATTCACTTCGCGTAACTGGGTTTGTAATTGGTATGCTTCTTGCTTACCCTATCTTAACAAGAGATAAAGGATTAGAAGGATTTTTCGCAAATTCTATTAATACATCTGTTTAAGTGTATTTCTTAATAATATAAAATACAGCTGCGGCAGCTACACCAGTTGACGCTAAACCAACCATACTTCGGTTCCCTTGGTCGTTAAGAAACGATGGTACGAAGTTCGCAAGTTTTTCTTGAACTGGCTTACTAATTGCTATCGCAGTACAAACCGCGACGACGAGAGCTTGAAACTGTTCATCCGTTAAATTAAATGGATTAGCGTTACCGTTACTTTCATTTGATTGCGCTTGTGGTTGCACTTGTGGTTGCGCTTGTGCTTGCATCATTGGTGCTTGCATTTGCATTTGCGTCATACGAGGATCCTGTGCCATCATAGGTGGTTCGAGTGGTGCTTCTGGTTGTCCCATAATATCGGAAATTGATGTTGAATCCATTATCTGTTTATTTTCACTTAGATTTTTTTCAAGGGGAATATTCGGCATTTGTTGTTGCTGTTGTTGTGGGGAAAATGTAGGTGGAGGTAAAGGATTTGTTTCGTTATTAGCAATAAAATTAGTCGATTTGTTATTATTTAAATTAACCATACCGTCCGAATTTTCAGAAAGATTCATTGTATAAACGTCTGTCATATACTATAACCTATGTTTTCGTTTTTTTGTGTTTACGCATTACCCTGGATTATTATCGTAATGTATAATTTGGATACAAACACCCAAACGTTTTTATAATTCTAGGTAAATCGTTTAGTTCATCGTAACTACACATGTCGTGATCAACATAAACTGTTTTAGTTTCGTGACATACATCAATCAATACACGATACCCATCATCACCATTCGTAATCGTTTTTTCATCGTTATGTTCGGTATAAACTTCAGTTTTTTTAAATCTAGATTTATATCGAGGTATTAAAAAATCTGGTGCTGGTAATGGAAATATGTTCAATGCTGAACTTAATCGTCTAGAAAAAAGTCGTATCATTTCTTCTTAATAACTTTTAATGCAGTCGTCTTTTTAACTGCGTTTCTATCACCTACTTTCATATTACCATGCCTTGGATTAAACATCTTTTTATGCGTTTGCCAATATTGTGGTGCACCTACCTTAAAATTTTTACGTAAAGTTGCCTTGTACCAGAAAACACAATCTTCTATTCTATTACTTTTTGATGTATTATCTAAAACTAAACACTCGTAATTCTCCGTACACGAGTCCATTACCTTGTTAAACATCTCAAACGTTGGAAAAATACCAAAAAAGGATTTATACAACTTCTCGCGATTTTGAATAATATTTTCACGAAGAATAAACACGTAATCGACGTTTGCCCTAAGAGCAGGTGGTAGATCCATACAATATTGCATGGTTAACATGAAAAATATCTTCCAGTGACGACCATTCATAAAACATTGACGAATACACGTATCTTTCATGAATTTTGAATCGTACATACAATCGTCTAATAACAGAAACGCGCCACAATTTGTTTTACCTGCACCTACAAGCTTCTTTTGTCTATCCATAACACGTTCTATAGCTTCTCTATCGTAATCACCGTATATGAAAAGGTCGGGTATATATTGTTGGTAATAATGATTACCCTCTTCCGTTGCTGATAAAACTATTCCTGCTGGTAAATGTTTTTTATGATACAGGATATCAGTAACAAGTGTTGATTTACCCGTATTACGTTTTCCTATAAATACACACACCTTATCATCGGCCATGTTTTCGGGTTTGAATTTCCGAAGTTGAAGATTCATCTACTCTAATGCCTCGTTTTATTTTATAAAATTTTACTCACATAGAGTAAGAATGTCTGGTAGAATAAACCTTGCTGTCACAGGTATCCAGGACCAATGGCTTACGGGGGAACCCGAATTTTCGTATTTCCTGGTAAATTTTAAAAGACACACTAAATTCGCCATAGAAGCTGTAGAAACGCCTTTTGATGGTGAACCTAACTTTGATACGTCGCTAGAGTGTCGTATACCAGCTAATAAAGGTGATCTTATCCGAAGTATGATGCTTAAGTTTACTTTACCTCAACCTACTGTACCGAACAAAACTTTTAATGTAACGTTTCAATCTGTAAGTGGTAGTAATAAATACTTTATAGACGGTGTTCAACAGGCAACATTGACTTTATACGAGGGTACGACGTATACTTTTAATGTGAACGCATCTAGTCACCCGTTTAGGTTTTCTACGACGGCACCTAGTACTTCTGATTACACAACTGGTGTTACTAATCCCGGTACACCTACAGTGACATTTACACCCACTTCAACTACACCATCAATTTTATACTATTATTGTGCTGCACATCCAAATATGGGTGGTCAGATAAATGTGAAAAGTCTTCGGTACCGTGAATCTATAGGTGCACAGATAATAGAACACGCAGACTTACGTATAGGAGGTCAAACTATTGAACGTATAACGGGTGATTATATTTACATGTATAACCAAATACATAACAATCACGATGATACCGACCAAAGTCTTTATTTTTTATCTGGTCACGATGATTATATACCCGTTTCTTACGATTGGGATTATAGTTTAATGTTACCGTTTTACTTTTTTAGACATCCAAGTTTAGCTTTACCTGTATGTGCTCTAACAAAACAACTCGTTGAAATTGAAATAAAGTTTAGAAAACTGGAGGATATAACTGTAACGTACACTACTTCATCTGGAGTTATAGAAGATCCACCTTCGGACGTATCATCCTCAATTAAAAAAGTTTCATTGGTAACAGATTTCTTTTATATAACCGAAAACGAAAAGAATTTCTTATTATCACGACCAATCGAATATGTTATAACACAACTTCAAATGTCACAGTTCAAAATGAAAGCTGGAGAATCGAAAAAGTCTGGTATGCTTAACTTTAAAAATCCTGTTAAGGAAATGTTTTTTATAGCTAAAAGCGACGATGTATTTAAATACAACCCAATTAAACATGTTATAATGAAATTTAACAATAATACAATTATAGACGCTGATAATTTAATGCTAAGCTATGAACAACCTCTAAAATACTACACGGGAACTACGGAAAATAACTTCGGTGTATACAGTTTTTCACTAAAACCAGAAACGTACTACCCAACAGGACAAGTTAACATGAGTAGAATTGCACACAATTTAATAGAAATAGAACTCGATAGTCCAGATTCAAGTTTTGAACACAAAGTTTACGTGTATGCAGTTAACTATAATGTTTTGCACGTTGAAAGCGGACTTGGTGGTTTAAAATTTTAGTCAGTTATACTAGTAATGGCTGGACGTGTTCAATTAGAAACATCTGGTCCACAGGACGCTTTTTTTACCGATGATCCAGAATATACCTATTTCATAAAAAATTTTCAAAAACACTCTAATTTTGCACCATTCTTTGTCGATTTAGACGTTGAAGGTGAAGTTGAATTCGGTAATACCATAAGGTGTACCATACCTCAAGACCAAGGTGACCTTTTAAAAACAGTAAGTTTAAAATTCGAATTGTCGGAAATACAACAAAACTTATTAGGTGGTATAGCAGGTATTGGGTATGTTGAGTCTATAGGACATGCTATAATAGAATACGCAGAACTTATCATAGGTGGAGAAGTTGTACAACATATACCAAGTGATTTCTTAGCTATATACTCCGATAATTATGTTACACAAACAAAACAGAATAACTTATCAAAACTTATTGGAAAACAACCCAAAGAACTTTCAGGTACACCTGTATGCGATAACATAATTTCTGGGTATTTAGGATTTGCAACACAAAAACAGAAATTTTTAGTTGATATACCCTTTTATTTCTATAATAACCCCGAACTTGCTATTCCCATTTGTGCAATAAAAAAACAGGAAATTGAAATTGTTATTAAACTTAGAAAACGTGGTGATTGTGTATTTGGCCACCATTCTAGCACTCCAGCTGATGATACTAATGTAGTTTACTTAGGAGACTATGTAACAACAAAGGGACTCATACAAAATACAAAAATAAATGTAGAAATGATTTCTCTAAATGAACAGGAAAAAGAACAGTTCATAAATACCAGTAAAGATTATATTATTACGCAAATACAAGAAAGTAAACAAGTAATACCACAAGATCCTAATATAGATTCTATAGTTGATGTTAAACATAACCTTAATTTTAAAAATCCTGTAAAAGAATTATTTTTTATAATTCAAAGAATTAGAAAGGTTATTGATGGTCACTTTGTTACCAATTTTGATTACGATTCTCAGTTTCAATTGTATGACGGAGAATATATTAATTATGAACATTTAAAAAGTTTAGAACTAATACTCGATGATAATACAATTTTAAACGAAAAAACAGGTGATGTTATAAATTTACGCGCTATACAAAGTGGTATACATCATTCACGAACACAACTTTTTAGAAGGTATTATTCATACAGTTTTGCACTCGAACCTGAACGTTGGTACCCAACAGGTCAGAAAAATTTTAGTATGATTAAAGATCAAATATTAAAACTTAAAGTAATACCTGATCATACAGCACAAAGAGAACTTAGAGTTTTGGCGCATAGTTATAATATACTCCGAGTGGAGAACGGTATTGCTAAAACATTATTTTAATACAATGAATCAACAAGAAAAAGACGCTACAACACAACTCACTGAACAGTTTCAACAAACGGCTCTAGATGTTATACAACCCGTAATGGAACAGGCCGTTGTTTTTGCAGCAGAATATGCAAAAGCGTGTGGTCGCGATACTATACTTTCTAAAGATATGGAATACGCTATGAAGTATTGTGCAATGAACGAAGTTGGTAAGAAAACGGGTTCATATTTTCCAGAAATTTACGATGAATCAGATAGTGAAGAAGATGAATTGAATATAGTAAACGAAGACGATATTGAATTCGAAAGGTATTCTGGACGAGAATACAAATTCGTTAAAATGAACATGGCATACGATAATTGGGATACGTGGGTGCCGAAAAATCCAACAGAACAGATGTTAAAAAATGCTATAGATAGTAATGGAGACTTCTGATTTAGAAGGATTTGACAAGAATATTGGGTATTTTAAAATATCGAACTGTGATGATGATAGTTCGGGTAAAAGCTCAGACTCTGAAACTGAAACTGAAACTGAAACCGAATCTGAAACCGAATCTGAATCCTCAGGGTATTCTTCTTCTAAGGAAAAACCCCCTAAAAATATGAAAGGGTACTTAAAAAATACGAAAAAGTATAAGAAAATTTTATTCGAGGAAAACTTTCTCCCAGAATAAAATCTACATTTATAGTATAAAAAAATGTCTGCTGCCAAAGAAACTATCACGCTCGTCGCCTCGGAACTCGAGTCGCAATCTCTCAACGCTATCGTCGCTGGGTTTTCCTTCGCCGCCGCCCTTTCGTGGGTTGACTTGGTCAGATGGTTGGTTAACCAAGTGATCAAGGTTAACAAGAACGGTGGTATGAACTACACACTTACCGCTTTGTTTACCACTCTCTTGTCCATCTTTGTGTTTATGATCACTTCCAGATTGTCTTCCAAGGTTAACAAGCCAGCGCAACCAGTGTTCGCTGTTACTAAGTAAGTTCAGGTCGCTTAGGTTTCTTTATAATTAAAAGTAAAAATAAACCTACTGCAACTACCATAAATATAGGTATAAAACCATCCCATTTATGTACATCCTCTCTAAACTCATAGGGGATTTCCATAGGTGTAGGTAAACTTTCCCCTCGTTTAGATCTAGGTATATTTTCCATTTTATCTGTAGAACATGTTACAGCAAGTTTTAATATATGATTCGCATTTCTAAAATCGTACGGTATGAGACGATTATTACTACTATAATAAAATTGAACACGTAAACTTGATATTGTTTTTTGTGCACCACTATCAAAATTATGTTCGACGGCATCATCTACACCAGAATAGTTAATTACGTCTCCACACATGAGTATTCGTCCAGTATAGAAAGGTGTATCCGAAAATATAGTCTTATTAAATTCATCAGACCCGCTACTCAGTTTTACTATAATGGCATCCGCACCCTGTAAATTAATACTACCAGTCGTCAATGACGAACCACTAGATGAAATATCAGATGCTGGTAAACCAAGTATATCGTGTGGTGTAGTATACCCTATAGCGTTTGTATTGTACCCATTCGTACCTGAATAGAATTTGAACGTAAAATCACTTGAGCCTGTAAAAGTTATTGCATTCGTATCTTTATCAAAAGTAGCACCGGTTATAACAGTACATGCAGTATTTACAGCGTCAGCAAGTTCTTGACCGCTATAATTTCCAATGGGTATAGTTACAGTCTGGGTACTCCCACCATTTGTTAACACTTGCATTTGATTATTTCGAGAATGTATGAGAAACTGACTGTTATGAATACGTGCTGATATTAATGAAATTTTTGTGACTTCATAAACAGGTGTTTTTAATTTAACAACATAGTCTGCAGGATTCGAATAAGAAACGGGATCTCTTTCTCCACTATCTATGTCTAAGGTATGTACCCTCATTAAAATATAGGAGCATTATTTTAATGAGTGAATTACTTATTTTATTATATTTTTAAGAAAAACTATGTGCCAATGGGTTTTTAGACAATTGATTTTTAGCTATATCTAAACCACTTTGAGAAGAATTTGGATTTTCGTTACCTTTGTATGCATTGAATTGGTGATAATCGTTATGTCTGTAATTTTGTGTCCAAGCACCGTCTGCAGAATTTACCCGACCATCAATACGGGATGTATCCGAACGAACACCTGTTAACATACCACCCTGGTTTAATGGGTCAGCACGAACATTCATTCGACCAGCACCCGCAGGTCGACCAGCTTTACCTCTTCTATCTGATGGTCTCAATCCGTATTTAAATAGTTCCTCGGCTGTATAAGAATCACCATAAACTCTACTTTCACCAATCTTTGTCGATGGAGAATTCAAGTACCCGTGTGAATATTTATTGATATTTGGTGCTGGCATATTTGCATACTGATACGCTTCTATATTACCATCCTTCTTGTTACGTGTTGGTTCTGCTGCACGTGTTAACGCTGAAACTACTCTCTTTGGTGCGGCTGTAGAAAGAGTATCAGTTCTAAGTCCAGTTTCAGAACGATTTGTTGTTCTTTTAGTTTTTTCGTGTTCGCCTCTTGGTGTTAAACCTGAAAACCCTTGCGAACGTCCACCAACGTTTGGAAGACGGTGTGGCAAAAACGAAGTTTTTTCCGGTCTATTATTACCAAGTTCACCCACAACTCCTCTACGACCACCTCCACTATCATATGCAGGACCACTTCTTCCTGGTAAAGTAGTCAATTTATAAGCACCTACATTAGTAGGATTCACACGGAAAAGTTGTTGATAACCACCAACTGATGGAACATTTGGATCAACGCCCAAACCTGGACCAACGTTTTGGCGTTCTATTGGTGAAAGATTATTCATTCTACCACCATCGTACATAAACCTATCTCTCATTTCCAAAACTTCACCTCCAGAAGATCTCTGTGACGCCGCAATATCACCAAAATTACCCATTTCTTGTTTATGAAAAATTGTTTGTTCGACCAATGGTGATGCTTCACCTAAATATGTATCGTTTATATTAATATTTCTATCATTAAATTCTATATTTTCCTGTTCATTTTCCTGTTCTATAGGAGCGCCTTCAGACGTATACGTTTCAGTTGGTTTACTTAATTTACGACCAGCGTAGACAAGTCCTGCTATAGCCATTATAGATATTGGATCAGCCATTCTTATTTCTTACTGACATTTTTATTAAGGTATCTTTGCTGAAACAAACCATTTTGAAGTTCGGCTCGTGTACTGGATGGTTCATAACTTCGAGTTCTAAGTGGAACTTTACACGATACATCTTGAATTGGATGTAAATTTTGTTCGTATGTTCTCGCTAAAACTTTATTAAATCGGGATGTAGATTGTGGACGAAGAGCATCACTTGTTTCTATATATTGAGCTGGTGAACCTTTACCTGCCATGTATGGCGCGGTACCATATAACATGGTATTTGGTCTCGAAGAAACATAGTTTAATGTACTGGGCTGAGGATAAACAAATACTTCTTCATTTGCACACACTGTTGGGACAGCATTATCAGTGACTAATTTAATTCCTGGTTGGAGTTGGTACGCCATTTACTATTACAAAACATTTTGTTTACGCAAATCGAGTATCGACTAATTATAATTAAAATATGAAATTATCTCCTATCCCCATTTGGATTCAATCCGGCGAACGCCTCAAGTTGAACCCCTCTCGCGTCTGGATCACATAAACGTGGATCTTGTCTACATGTTTTTTGTCCCTGTTCACCGTGTATAAATTGATAATACGGGTCATTTCCTAAAGAAGAATTGGCTGTACTTACAAATTGTCTAGAACACGCATTTCTTTGATATTCTGGTAAAGATGACCTAGATCTAGCTGGTCCATATTCTATACCTTTTGTAACATACTGATCACATGTTTTTTTAACTGTTGGGTAATAACAAGCACTTGGTCTATCTGGTCTATCAACAAAATCTGTCATCAAAACATTACCCATTGGGTTATCCTGAGTAGGTTTAGTACATGGTCGTGGTGGTCGTTCGTGTGCTGTCTTAGCTAACCCTAATTTTATCATATCAGATTTTTCCATTATATATAAAACACCTAACGCTGTCCCTCCTAATACAAATATACGTATATCACGATTTATAAGATATATAATACACGTTGCATAAATAATAAATCTCGCAGTGGCATTAACACGTTCTTCTGGAGTAAGTGTTTGCGAAGGCCAGAATTCTAATACTTTGTCTGTTCGAATGAGTTGTTTTGGATCTTCAAACCAAGAAGTCATTTATATATAGTGAGTTTATTTTTTACCACCTAACATGCCACCTAACATGCCCTGCATGGTTTTCATAAGAGCGGCTTCATCTAAACCACTTTCACCGTCTGAACCCATTTTATCGGCACACTCTTTTGCTACGTTTTCAATCATTGATAACGTGTCTTCTGGAATCGATTTGATTGTCGTACCTAACATGTAAAGTGTTTGTATGTACTGCCAGATAGCGTTTTTTGTATTCTCTGAACACGAACTCCAATGTTTTTCTAAATTAACACCTTTCATGAAATCCAAATTCTTAGATTCTTCAATGAAAAATGAGTCATCTTTCATTGAAATTTTTTCCGCGTATGGTGTTACACCATTCATGAAACCGTCTACTACTAATCTCGGGTTGGTTTCTTTCATTAAATCAAATGCGGATAAACACTTTTTCAAACCCTTTTCTTCTGGAAATGTCCTGTGTAATTCAGTAAGAAATTGTCCCATCATTTCATTAAATGCAGAAACTGACGCCATTGTTATATATAATATAATACTAATAATATCTTTAAGTTTATAAATTAAAATGGTTCCGAGCTTATAGTTTCTTTCTTACCTAAACCATTAGAAACGATAAAAAATACTAAAATTGCAACAAGTGCAGCTGGTTTTGTGTATGAGCTCAACTCAAGTTTACCTTCATTATTAAGTTTAGCTTTAAAGTGTATATAGCCTGCAGTTATAAATCCAGCTATTAACCCTGCCCAAG
>Ga0181552_10002779_pt1 | contig 12688 bp, 13 predicted proteins | sample 011ome_18_FD_130583 | JGI IMG/M metagenome (GOLD analysis project Ga0181552, IMG submission 130583) | Coastal salt marsh microbial communities from the Groves Creek Marsh, Skidaway Island, Georgia - 011501BT metaG (megahit assembly) | ecosystem: Environmental > Aquatic > Marine > Intertidal...
ATATTAAAAAAATAAAAATAAAAAATTAAAATAATTATAAAAAACTTGAATGGAAATTATTTCAGTTATAAATCAAAAGGGTGGGGTGGGAAAAACTACAACAGTAATAAATCTTGCAGCTGGACTCTCCCAATTAAAAAAAAAGATTTTAGTAATTGATCTAGATCCACAAGGAAACGCAACTACAGGTCTAGGGCTTTCTAATGTGGACAACTCAAGTGATACTATCTATGGAGTATTAAATGGATCCAAAGAAATTATCCAGGTAATTAAAAAAACTCAATTTGATAATTTAGACATCATCACTTCAAATGTAGATTTATCAGGATTAGAGGTAGAAACAGCTGACGATAGTAACAGAGCCTTTATTTTGAAAGCAAAATTAGCCCTGTATTTAAACAATTCTAGAGGATCTTATGATTATGTGCTCATTGATTGTCCCCCATCACTAAGCTTATTAACAGTCATGGCTTTAGTTAGCTCTAGCTCACTATTAGTTCCTCTTCAGACAGAATTTTTTGCACTTGAAGGGTTAACTCAATTGATGAAAACAATAGATAGGATAAAAGTTAACTTAAATCCTGATTTAAAAATCAGAGGAATACTCTTAACAATGTATGACAAAAGAAATAAGCTGTCCTCACAAGTTGAAAAAGAAGCTCGAGATTATTTTAATGAAAAAGTTTACACGACAGTGATCCCAAGAAACGTAAGGTTGTCAGAAGCACCCTCGCATGGGATGCCAGTATTAATTTACGATAAATCATGCCCAGGCAGTAAATCTTATTTTAGTTTTACAGATGAATTTATTAATCAGAATTCAAAAATAGGGAGTGCAGCTTAATGGATAAAATTAAAAAAGGGTTGGGCAGAGGTCTATCTTCATTAATAGGTGAAACAAAAATTGAGCCTCAAAAAAATCAGCTACCTATTAGTGAGTTAATTCCAAATAAATATCAACCGAGAAAAATATTTGATGAAAGTAATTTAGAGGATTTAACCAATTCAATAAAAGAAAGAGGAATGATACAGCCAATCATTGTTAGAAAATCAAAAAAAGACATTGAAAAATTTGAAATTATTGCTGGAGAAAGAAGATGGCTTGCTGCTCAGCGAGCTGGCCTTCACAAGGTGCCAGTTGTTATTACTGAGGCAGATGACTTAAAAGCTTTAGAATTTGCTATTGTAGAAAATGTGCAAAGGCACGACCTAAACCCTATTGAGGAGGCACAAGGTTATAAAAGATTAATAGATGAATTTTCTTATGATCAAGAAAAGGTATCTAAATTTATTGGAAAAAGCAGAAGTCATATAGCAAACTGTCTGAGACTTTTAACTTTACCTAATGATGTAATAAAATTAATTGAAACTAAAAAACTAACATCTGGTCATGCAAAAGTTTTAGTCAGCCTTGAAAATGCTAGTTTCATAGCAAATAAAATTATCGAAAAAAAATTTTCTGTAAGACAAACTGAAAATTTTGTTCAATTATTTAAAAAAAAAAGAAAAAACTTAAAGATAACAAAAGATCCTAATATTAGCGCTCTTGAACTATCAGTTTCAAATAAAATAGGATTGAATGTAAAAATACAAAACAGCAAAAGAAATAATGGAAAAATTTTTTTTGAATATAAAGACTTAGATCAGCTAAATAAAATTATAGATATAATTAAATCTAACTATTAGTTGCTGAAGTAGACTGAAGCAAAAGAAGATCTATAATTAAGTTAATTGAAAGATTCACATTTTTTTTAATTTTTAATTCGGTCTCACTTAATGTAAAAATTAATTTTTTTATATTATGCGGGTTCCATTTTTGAATTTGTTGTTTTACTATTTCCTTTTCATTCCAAAAAATTGGTGGTTTTGCTGACGAGATCGTCAAATCAATGTTTTTATTAGTTTCATATGTTTTTGATAGCACAAGTAATTTTTTTGCTTTCATTATAAAAGATCTAATAATCATAATGCAGTCTTCATTGTTAAAATTATTTTCATTTAAGATACTTATTATTTTTTTTTTATTCTTCGCAAGACAATTATTAATAAGTTCAGAGATACTATAGTTTTCGCTCAAATTAATTAATTTTGATATATTTTCATTATTGATTTTTTTCCCATTCTTGACGAAAAATTCGATTTTTTGAAGCTCATTTATAAGATTTTCTCTGTCACCACTACATTTACTAACTATTAAATTTATATTTGAAGGAGTAATAGAAATTTTTTTAACTTTAAAAAAGTTGTATGCTATTTTAGATAATGTTTGATTGTTGTCAGGATAAAAAGGAACACAGACTAATTTTTTATCTTTTTCAAATAGAGACCTTAATTTTGATTTTTTTTCCAAATTATCTGAATTTAAAACAATTGTTGTATTTTCTAAATTTTTTACATGCAAAGTTTCAATTATTTTTAAGATTTTGTCAGTCGCTCTTTTAATAATAATCAATTTTTCTTTTTCAAAAAGAGATTCTGATAAAATATTTTCAATAAAATTATTTTCATTATCTAAAACTTCTTTTTCTTCATAATTTTGAATATTATTTTTATTTTTAACTAAAACACTTTGAGCCTCTTTTTTTAACCCCTCATTTTTTCCATAAAAAAGAATTATATTATTATCATGATTTATTTTTTTAATTTCAAAAAACTTGACAATCATTTAGAATTTATAAAATCTTTGGTAATTTAAAATTAATTAACATTTAAAAATAAGATTATTTCCTCAGAAATTTTTATGATTAAATTATTTTTAATTTCAGTCTGTAGTTGACTTAATTCAAATTTGTTATTTTTATTATTATAAGTCGTATCAATATTAAATTCCTTTGCTTTTTTTATTTTATTATTTTCAGTAATTGTTATTTTAACATTAATTATAGTTTCATAAGTCTCAACTTGGCCCTTAGAATTTTTTGATGTTTCGTTAATGTTATATAAAGATTCTATTAATATTTTCTTTTGCTCTGATGTAGACTCTTCCTCTTTGATTGATAAGATTTTAACAATCTGGTTACTTATTCTTACATCTCCTTCTAATTGGACTTCTGTAAATTTTAAATCTAAATTATTTTTACTTAAATAAATCGGTTGATATCCACAACTTTGCATAAAAATTATAAGTAATAATAAACAAGTTTTTTTCATGAAACTATATAATTGATCAACCTATTTTTAACATAAATTGTTTTCAATATTTTTTTATCTTTTAAATATTTTTCTATTATTTTTTTTTCTTTTATTAAATTTAGTACATCTTGTTCATTAGCATCATTTTTTATTGATATTAAACCTCTTTTTTTCCCACTCACTTGAATTACAAGATTGAAAGCTTCCGAAATCAAATATTTTTTATTTACACCTGGCCATTTTAATGTTTTGTTTTTGATTGTTTCAAGACATTCCATACTTATATGCGGAATTACCGGCACCATAGTTAAAAGAATTTTCTCATAATTTGCTCTTAAATTTGAATAGTTTTTATTTTCATCTACAATTTTTTTTAAGTAAGAGTAAATCTCATGATAATTAGCAATAATATTGTTGTATCTAAATTTATTTATACTCTCTTCAATTTTATTAATAACTTTGTTTGTGAATAATTCGATTTCTTCACTGAAATTACTAGTTTCATGTTTTATGAGTTTTACAATCTCATTATTCAATAACCAGAATTTTTGTATAAATTTATATGAAGAGATCATCCCATCTTCTGACCACTGAACATCACGTTCAGGAGGACTATCTGCTAAAATAAAAAATCTCACTGCATCAGCTCCATATTTTTCAATAATATTCTTTGGGTCAATTGTATTTTTTTTTGATTTAGACATTGACTCTGAAGGACCCACAATAACTTTTAAAGATTTATCTTTTTTTAAAAAATATTCTTTGCCGTTATCTGTTATAACCTCTTCAGGACTCAACCAGTTATTGTTTTGATCTTTATAGGTTTCATGACAAACCATGCCTTGAGTAAACAACCCATTAAAGGGTTCCTTAATATTTAATTTGTTATTATTTAAATTAATTCCTCGCATAAAAAAACGAGAGTACAGCAAATGTAAAATTGCATGTTCAACCCCGCCAATATATTGATCCACTGGCATCCAATAATTTAAATCAGACTCATTAAATGGTTGCGAGTTCTCATTAGAAGAGCAGAAACGAAGATAATACCATGATGAATCAACAAAAGTATCAAGCGTGTCTGTTTCCCTAGTACATTCTTTGCCGTTAATCTTTATTTTTTTCCATTCTTCTTTTCCATCTAAAGGATTTCCCTGAAATTTAAGATCCACACTATCTGGAAGAGTTACAGGTAACTGATCATCAGGTACTTTTACAATATTGTTATTTTCATCATAAGCAATTGGAATTGGGCACCCCCAATATCTCTGTCTAGATACTCCCCAATCTTTTAATCTAAAGGTAGATTTTTTTTTTCCTATTTTTTTCTGTTCCAGAATTTCAATAGTTTTTTTGATAGACTCATTTGGAGCATTTAATCCATTTAAAAAATCAGAATTTATTATTACACCTGGTCCACTGTAAGCCTCATTAGATACCTGATAATCATCTGCTTTATTTTCAGGACGCACAACAGTTTTAATTTGTAAATTGTATTTTTTAGCAAAATCCAAATCTCTTTGATCATGGGCTGGACACCCAAATACAGCTCCAAAACCATAATCCATTAAAACAAAATTTGCAAAATAAACAGGAACTTTATTTTTTTTATCTAGTGGATTAATGGCATTTAAATTGGTCTTAAATCCTATTTTAGTTGCTTGAGATATTGACTCTTCTGTAGTGCCTGTCTTTGAGCATTCTTTTCTAAACTTGATGAATTCTTCATTATCTGTATAGTATTTAGAAATTGGATGATCAACCGATAATGCTAGAAAAGAAAAACCAAAAAGAGTATCAGGTCTTGTCGTATAACATTTTATTGATTTAATTTCTTTAGAACCTTCAATCTCAAAATCAATTTCACATCCATAAGATTTCCCAATCCAGTTTTTTTGCATTATTTTGACTTTTTCAGGCCATTGATTTAAATTGTCTAAATCATTTAGCAATTCATCAGCAAAATATGAAATTTTAAAAAACCATTGATTAAGTTTTTTTCTCTCAACTTGTACACCAGATCTCCATCCCTTACCGTCCACAACTTGTTCATTTGCTAATACAGTTTTGTCTACTGGATCCCAATTTACGTAGCTCTCTTTTCTGTAAACCAACCCCTTGTCAAACAATTCTAAAAATAGTTTTTGTTGATGTTTATAATAGTCCAATGAGCATGTAGATATTTCTTTTTCCCAATCAATAGAAAGCCCAAGTTGCTTTAATTGAGTTTTCATGACTTGTATATTATTCTCAGTCCAGGCTTTAGGGCTTAGATTATTTTGTCTAGCTGCATTTTCAGCGGGCATTCCAAAAGAGTCCCATCCCATAGGATGTAAAACATTAAAACCTTTTAAAGCCTTGTAACGAGCTAAAGTATCGCCTATGGTATAGTTTCTTACGTGTCCCATATGTATTTTTCCAGATGGGTAAGGAAACATTTCTAAGCAATAAAATTTTTTTTTATTAGAGTTTTTTATTGCAGAAAAGGATTTATTTTTATCCCAGTATAATTGCCATTTTTCTTCTACAGCTTTGAAGTTATATCTGCTCAAAATTTTAATTACTTAATCTTATTTATCTTTAATATCTACAACGGTATAATCTGCTCCATCATTAGAGTTTTTTTTGATTTGAGCAGCCTTTTTAAGTATTGCAAGTTTAATCTCATTATTAAGGTTTGACTCAATAATATTTGTCTCACAATTAAGATTATTTTTACAAGTTTTTTTGTAAATTTTTATTTTTAAACCATCAACCCTTATTTCATTAGATAAAAAATTCACTATAATTTTAATAGATTCGTTTGAGCTTAAGTCATCTGAGTACCAATCAGTAATTATAACACCACCACCATAATCAACTGTAGTTAAAGGAACAAATTCTAGCACATCTAATGAGGCTCTCCACATTTCATTTGAAGTTGCAAAATCAAAATTACCACCAGTTTTGTTTTTATTTCCACCTAAAATAAGACCTCTCCCTTCTTCAATATTTTTTTTTCTTTTATCTGCATCGTTTATTGGAACATCTTTAACATCAGTTTTTTTAAAACCTGGCATTCCACAAGATTGAAAAAGCAACATCAATAATATTAAAAAAATCTGAAAAAAATTGAGGTATTTAAAATTTGAAAACATTGAAATTTAATTATATTAATAAATGGTTATTTAAATAACATTGAATACGCTAGATTTTCATGTTTTCAATTAATTAAAGTGTTGTATTTTTATCACAATAATTGAAAAAATCATTTAAAATAGTAGTAAAATAAATATTTTTACTAATTATCGACTATAGATAGCTTGTTTATTAATAAATAACAACAAAGGATAAATAATGAACAAATTAAAAAAAATAGGTCTTTCAGCTTTAGCTGGATCACTTGCAGCTGTATCTGCGCATGCAGTTGAGATGAGTGTATCTGGAACAGCTGAAGTAACTTACACAACAAATGGTGGTGCAGGTTCAACATCAACTGGAAACCCTTGGGGATCAAACACTGCAATTAGCTTCAGTGGATCAGGAGATGTAGGATTTGGAACTGCTACAATTGTAAGAACATTACAAGATGGAGCTAACCACTCTACTCAATCAGACAACTTTGTATCTGCTTGGCAAACAGTTGATATGGGTTCTTTAGGAACTATCTCTTTTGACTCTGCAGGTGGCGGATTAGAAGGTGTAACAGCATATGATGATTTGCTTCCAACTGCATACGAAGAAGTATGGAATGGTGTTGGTTCAGGAACTTCATACAACGCAGGTGCTGCAAGTAATGATACACTTGGATACAGAAACTCTTTTGGTCCATTAACTGTTTCTTTAGCTACAACTAAAGGCGGAACAAGAGCGACTGGTGATGGTGGTAATGGTGGTGCTATTACTAAGACTGTAAATGACATTGTTTTAGCATTTGATGGTTCAATGTTAATTGATGGTCTATCTGGTGGTGTTATGCACTCATCTGAAGACTATACTGCAGCTGGAACTAATGATGGTAGCGTATTTGGTGGTTGGTTAAACTACTCAACTGGTCCAGTATCAGTAGGTGTTAGAAAATCTGACGTTGCACCAGGCTCAGGAACAGAAAAAAATGTTGAAGCAGCATCTATTGCTTTCAACGTTAATGAGAACTTATCTGTTTCTTTAGCTACTCAAGATATTGAGTTTGACGTACCTTCATCAACAAATACTACAGAAACAATTGATGCAATAAATGCTTCATACACTGTAGGTGCTGCTTCTGTAAGAGCAACATTCTCAGAAGCTGATAATGATGCTGGTGTAGCAGGTACAACTGATGAACACATGGAAATTAGTTTAGTATTATCATTCTAATACAATAACTAAATAGATTATAAAAACGGCCTCATATTGAGGCCGTTTTTTTTTAATCAATTTTATCAAGTTCTTCGTAATATTTATTTAAGAAAGAATTAAACTTTTCATAGGAATTCAAAGAGGATTTATAGATTGGCTTTCGAGCTTGTGCGGAGCTTACAGTTTTAATAGCTCTATTATTATTGTGGAATTCGATACATTTATTTTCCCACTCTAAATTACAAAATTCTAGGATTTTTTTTACTTCAAATTTAGTATTATTGACAATATTTTCATACTCGACATTAATGATAAAACCTGGAAGTTTATTGTTATAAAAATTCATTATTTTTTTATACAATTTACAAAAATTTAGTAAGTCATCTTTGTCGTATGACCAGCCAACATTACCATCAAAAGAATTTTTAAATAGAGAAAAATAATTATCTTTAATATTTCTAGTCATATGAATAACCCTAGCATTTGGAAATAAAATTTTTATAAACCCGATCCACATGAAATTTAATGGATTTTTATCAGTAATAAAATCTTCGTTCGTTATGAAATGTTCAATTAAATTAATATATTGAGTTGAAATTTTATTAATTTCATATGTTTTTGTAAAATCTGTTTTATTATTTAATTCTTCTTTTAAAATATCTCCTAAATAACTTAACTCACCAGCTCCATAAACTTTAGAATGGGAGGACAGAATTTGTTCCATTAAACTAGTTCCTGATCTAGGTAGACCTACAATGAATATGATTTTTTTTTTATTATCTGAACTTAAATGATTCTTAAAATCAAATTTCTTAAAATAATCAAATATTAAGTTTAATAAATCTTGATCATTTTTAATATCATATTTACTATTTTTTTTAATTAAAGAATTTGCTTCACTTAATGTTTCATAAGATTTTTTATAATCATCTATATCCTCGTAAGCCTTTGAAAGCGCAAATAATATATTGGTTTTTTGAATTTCACTTAATTTTAAATTAAGAAGTCTATTATTCATATTAGCAATATGTGGATGATCTTTTATATAATTTGTAAATCTGCTTAAAATTTTATCAGCTTTTGTATAATCCGGTTTTAGTTCAATACTTTTTTTTAAACAAATTTCAGAATTTACAAAATCACCTATTGCTTGATAAACTAATCCGAGATTATAAAAGATCATAAAATTATTTGGTTCAGCCATGATGGCTTTTTTGTAGAGATTAATTGCTTCATCGTATTCATTAAATTCAAATTTTAAATTAGCATAATTTTGGAGAGCACTAGAAAAATTAGCATTAAGTTCTAAAGTTTTTTTATAAAGTTTTTCTGCTTCATTAAATTCTTTTAACTTTTTATGAATATTCGCTAAGTTGTTCATTGCATGAATATTCTTAATGTCTAACGCAATTATATCTTGAAAAATTTTTTTAGCTTTTTGAATTTGATTAATTTTTTCGAAACAAGATCCAATCAAGTTCATCAAAAATGTATTAGTTTGATTTTTTTTTAATAAAATACCAGCCTCTCTAATCACATGAAGATAATTTTCAGCATTATAGTGGTTTACTAATTTTTGTATTTTAAGCTTTATAATATTATTATTCATTTTTTTTTAAAAAGAGAAATAGATGCATATCCAAGGCTATTTGTTAAACTTAATTTTTTAATATTTTTTTTATTTATACCACCTAATGCAATTGCATTATTATTAAACATTTTAGAATATAAGTTAAACTTATAAATATCTAAAAAATGTTTATTTTTTTTAATCTTAAATATCGGCGATATAAATAGAGTTTTTACATTTTGTTTTTTTTTTATCATAATTTCTTTATAATTATGAGCAGAACCTATAACTTCCAAATTTTTAATTTTTTTCAAAAATGATAAATCACTATTAAAAGATGGAATATAAATTCCATCAAGCTTTAATTTTATTGCTAGTGAAATATTGTTTGCTATGTAAATTTTACTTTTATTTTTAATACAAAATTTTTTTATTTTAAGAATTTCATTTTCATGATTAAAATTATCATAATTTCTATAAATTATAGAAGTTCTCTTTTTTAGGTTATTTAGTGTGTTTTGATCATATTTATCTATAATACAAAAAATTAAATTATGCATAAGTCTGTTTCTAATCTAGTAATAATACAAAAACAAATAGAAGAAATCACTAGCAGTAAAGTAACTTTAATTGCAGTGACTAAAATGTTTGGAGAGAATAATATTTTGCCCATTTTAGATTATGGACACAAACATTTTGCAGAAAATAAAGTTCAAGAAGCTATGATTAAATGGCCTTCATTGAAAAAAAAATATAAAAATATTCAACTCCATTTAATTGGAAAGCTTCAAACAAATAAAGTCAAATTTGCTTTACCATTATTTGACTATATTCATTCATTAGATAACATTAAGCTTGCAAAAAAAATATCGCATGCACAAGAAAAAATTAATTTTAAGCCAAAGATTTTCATACAAGTAAACATCGGAAATGAAAATCAAAAAAATGGAATAGATGAAAAAGATTTAAATTTATTTTTTGAAACTTGTAAAAATGAACTAAAATTGAACATTATAGGATTAATGTGCATTCCTCCAAATGATAATATGACAGTTTCATACTTCAAAATGCTTAAAAATTTAAATGACAAATGTGAATTAAAAGAATTAAGCATGGGAATGTCTGCTGACTATTTAGATGCAATTAAATATGGCTCTACCCATGTTAGAATCGGATCTAGAATTTTTGGGCAAAGATCTTAATAAACCTTTATCTTTGAATTTCTTTTGACAAGTTTTAACATAATCAAAAAATCTTTTTCTTTTAGGGCAATACATCCAGCAGTAGGTTTGTAATTTTTTGTAAGGTGTATGAAAATACAACTTCCCAATCCTACTATAGGTTTTTTAGCATTGTACATAATTGGAATTACAAAATCATATTTATAATCTTTCCTTTTTAATTTTTCATGCTTTATTTTTTTTTTAATTCTGAAAAGTTTATTATATTGTTTTGGATAATTAATATCATTACACCAACCCATACTTTTATTGATTTGAATACATTTTAGTGAAGTTTGTGGTTTTTTTCTTCGATCGCTCCTAAAATAAAGATTTTCAATTTTAAAAGTTCCTTTAGGTGTTTTTTTATCTCCCTCAATTTTATTAAAAGTTGAACCTTTTGCTCCAATGCAGCACTTAAAAATAAATTCATCTATTTGGAGAGTATGTTTGTTTTTTATGAAAATTTTCATATTATTGTTGTATTAAATAAGTATGCAGAGTTTAGTAATATATAAATCCATTTCATTATATAATATTTTTAATGAACTTAGATCAAACTTGAATTTCAATATTATTTTTGAAGATAATAAAAATTTTTTGAATAAAAAAAAGATAAATTTTGAAAATTATTTAATTATATCGAATAAAGAACATTTAGCGATAGATAATGAAATTTTTTTAGATAATTTACCAATTAATATCTTTAAATTATTAGATTTAATAAATGTTAAATTTTTAAAGTTACAATTTAATAGTCAATCTAAAATTAATATAAACAATTACATCATAAATTTAAATTCAAGAGAAATATTATTAAACAATATAAAGCTCAAACTTACTGAAAAAGAAATTAATACAATTATTTATTTATCAAAATCAAAAAAACCAGTTAGTATTATCGAATTACAAGATAAAGTATGGCAATATCACAATGATATAGAGACTCATACTGTTGAGACACATATTCATCGTTTAAGAACAAAATTTCTAAATACTTTTGATGACAATGAATTTATTCTAACTAAACAAAATAGTTATCAAATAAAAAAAGATTGATAAAGTTTTATTGGCTAAAAATATAGACTAAAGTCTTGCACCAATTTGCTGAATTACTTTTGATGACATTTCTGATCCCTTTTTAAGACAATCTTTTGTTGATAGATTGTTATTATATCCATGTAAAAATCCAGCAGCAAAAAGATCTCCTGCACCTGTAAGATCTACTATTTTTAAATTTTTTTCTGCATCAATTTCAGTAATATTATTACCTTCAACTGCAATCGCACCTTTCTCACCTCTAGTTATAACAATTAATTTATTAAGTTGTTTTGAAAAGTTTATAACTTCATTAAAGTTTTTTGCTTCAATTAAAGAAATAATTTCTTGTTCATTAGCAAAAGTTATATCAAGTTTATTTTTTACTAAATCTAAAAAATCAGACCTATGTCTATTTACACAAAACTGATCTGAAAGGGACATAGCCACTTTATTTGCAAAGTTTATAGCTTTATCAAATGCTTTTTTAGGCTCACCTTTATCCCAAAGGTATCCTTCTAAAAATATTATTTCACTCTTTTTAATTGCGTTAGAATCAATATCATTTTCATTGATTCTTCCAGCTATTCCAAGAAATGTACACATTGTTCTTTCAAAGTCTGGTGTGACCAATATTAAACAAGTACCTGTTGGTAAGACCTCTTTTTTTTTTATGTAAAAATATTCTACATTTTCTTTTTTTAAACCTATTTCATAATTATTACCAAATTTATCATTTGAAATTTTTCCTATAAAACCAACTTTATCTCCTAGTTGAGAGATACCAACTATAGAGTTAGCCACCGAACCTCCTGAAACAGTTTTTTCTACCCTTAAATTACCAAGTAATTTTTTAAATTCATTTTCATCAAAAAATAATTTCATTGTGCTTTTTGTAAGATTATTTTGACTTATAAAACTGTCATCGACTTTACAAATAACATCAACTATTGCATTTCCTATTCCTAGAATTTTCATATTAAGCTTTTTTGGTAATAACAGGTTTTTTTCTATTTGGGTAGCAAGTAGTACATATTTTGCAACTTAAACCATAACAATCTCTTGCTTTACAATATTCTCTACCATAAAAAATTATTTGTAAATGAAGTTTAGACCATATCTTTTTAGGAAATATTCTTTTTAAATCTTTTTCAGTTTGAATTACATTTTTCCCATTGGTTAAACCCCACCTTTGTGCAAGTCTATGAATATGAGTATCTATTGCAAATGCTGGATAACCAAAACCCTGGGACATTACCACACTAGCAGTTTTATGACCAACGCCAGGGAGCTTTTCTAATTCCTCGAAAGTTCTTGGTACATTGCCGTTATGTTTTTCTAAAATCTGTTTTGACATTAAGTAAATACTTTTTGCTTTAACTCTAAAAATACCAATTTTCTTAATTAG
>Ga0181552_10002789_pt1 | contig 12664 bp, 10 predicted proteins | sample 011ome_18_FD_130583 | JGI IMG/M metagenome (GOLD analysis project Ga0181552, IMG submission 130583) | Coastal salt marsh microbial communities from the Groves Creek Marsh, Skidaway Island, Georgia - 011501BT metaG (megahit assembly) | ecosystem: Environmental > Aquatic > Marine > Intertidal...
AAGTAGCTGCCTAATCCTACGACAGGAGCGAGGATCAACCAAGCTCGGAACCAAGGCTCATATGACGTCCAGTTTTTCATCGGCTGCCGAAAATTGCACTTCCGATGCGCACAAGGGTTGAGCCTTCATCAATGGCAATGGTCCAATCCCCGCTCATGCCCATCGAGCAGGTATCCCAGTCGTTGGGGTTCCACCGGTCAAATGCTTGGCGCAAAACGCGAAATTCCCGACCAACTTGTGAGGCATCATCGGTGAAGGTCGCCATGCCCATGAGTCCCCGGACGCGCACGTGTTGAAATGGCGCCTTCGCGATGGCATTGAAGGCGCTTTCCAGTTCGTCCGTTTGGAATCCGTGTTTTTGAGCTTCTTGCGCGATGTGCACTTGGATGAGGACGTCGCTGACTTTGCCCACAACTGCACTGCGCTTGTCGATTTCTTCCAACAAGCGCATGCTGTCCACAGCGTGAATCAAGTGGGCATACGGAACGATTTGTTTGACTTTGTTGGTCTGCAAATGTCCAATGTGATGCCAGCGGACCTCCGATGTTTCAAAGTGTTCGGCTTTGGTGACCAATTCCTGCACCCGGTTTTCTCCCAAATCGCATTGCCCGGCACCGAGCGCTTCGGCCAACATTTCCACCGGTTTGGTCTTGCTAACGGCTACCAATGTGACATGCGAAGGAATTTGCTCCCGCAAGGCATGTAATTTTTCGGCGATGGTGGTTGGAGGGGTGGTCATGGTCGATCTTTCACATATGCGGATTTCAGTCAATTTGATGAACGAATAACCCGCTCCTCAATTTTGGCTCAATCCAGGTGCTTTTTGGAGGCAAAAAACCTCCGGCATCAGCGGTAGCCTTCAGTTGTGAACTCAGCACAGGATGCAATTCAAAAATGACACATCCAGCGTTTTGCGCGGCGCGCTCCGTAAGAGCCTCGGTGTTGAATGTTCCAGGCAGGTATCGAAGCCGCACATCATTCCGGGCATCGGTGATTCCCAGAACCTTTTCGAACAATTCACGCTGCAATCGGCTCGCATCCACTTCTGAGCTCTCGCCTCCGATCCATTGAAGCTCCCAACTTTCGTCTTGATGGTGTACATGAATTTCACCGGGACGATTTGGGCCGAGGTGACCCAATGGGATGCGTTTCCAACTCCAGTTCTGGCGGCATTGATCGAATGCGTTTTCCCAATCCGCTGAGGTCCAGTTTGCCATGGATACCTCCCTGTGGTATCCCCGAATGATCAACTCCGATTCGGGAACGGCATAGGCCAGGACGTGTCGTTTGCCTGCTGCATTCGGCTGTTGATCTGCAAGGCGAAGACTTGAAGCGACCCGGTGGTGCCCGTCGGCTAGGTAAAGGGATGGAATGGCTTCCATTCTGTGGGCGAAAGTGCGAGATGTCTCGTGATCGAGGATCCAAATGGTGTGGCGAATGCGATCCGTCGTGCTGAAGTCCATGTCGGCAGCATGCGAACGTGTCCAGTCTTGCATGGCAACCGTCACGTTCGAGCCGATCTCCGGTTCATCCGGATAAACGCACAAGATGGGTTCGGCATGACAACCGACGATTCCGAGGTATTTCGCAAACAGCCGTTCTCGTTTTTCCAAGGTTTGCTCGTGCAACTTCAATCGACCGTCGCGAATGCCTTCAATGCTCAGGGTGCCGATGATGCCGGTGCATTCGTGTGTCTCGGTTGTTTGCCGGTAAATGGCGAGGCATTCCTCCTGGGATTCTTGGAACCACCCCTTGCGAATGAATTCGTCGAATCGCTCTCGAACCAAACGGTAATAGGCTTCGGTTCCCCGCTTTGCAGAAGCTGTTTTGCTCCCTGCCGGATGAATCACATGCAGATAAGAATAGGGGTTGCGGTCGAGTTTGTCCTGCAACTCTGCCTTGCCATAGCTCAAATACGATCGGGAAGCGACCAAATGTGGCTTGTCCGATGATGGGACAATTAAGCGAAACGGGTTAAACCAATTCAAGCGGGTTGTTTTGCGCTAATTTCCTCCACAATGGCCGCAATTTCCAAACCGATTCGTTCTTGAGCTTCACCCGTTGCGGCTCCAATGTGAGGAGATAGGGAGACGCGCGGGTGGCGCACCACCTCTACACGCGGCTTGGGCTCACCCACAAAAACATCCAAACCGGCACCTGCAACGTGGCCGGAATCCAAAGCTTCCATCAAGGCGTCTTCATCCACAACGCCCCCGCGTGCAGCATTCAACAAGATGACGCCGGGCTTCATGCGGGCCAATTCCGCCGCCCCGATGACGGCATCTCCGTTGGGTTGCGCAGGAATGTGAAGGCTGATCACGTCCGCTGTTGAGATGGCCTCATCTAAGGTGACCAAGGGCACTTCCACGTGCAACGTTTGTCCAGCGATTTCGAGCTCCAGGGTGTGTATGCCGGTGGATTTGTCCACGCCAATCACATCCATGCCGCAGCCAATAGCGTACTGAGCCAATGACTGGCCGATACGTCCGAATCCGACAATGGCCAACCGCTTTCCGCGCAATTCTCGGCCCTTGCCGTAGGCTTTTTTCAAGGACTTAAATTGTTCTACACCTTCCACAGGCATGCGGCGGTTGCTGTCGTGGAGAAAACGGCTCAAATTGAACAGGTGTCCCATGACCAGTTCCGCGACGCTTTGGGAACTTGACGCGGGTGTGTTGCGCACTTCGACACCTTTTTCCCGCGCGTATGTGACATCGATGTTGTCCATGCCTACACCGCCTCGGATGATGAATTTCAAATCGGGGCATGCGTCGATCAGGGGCTGGCGCACTTTCGTTGCGCTGCGGACAAGGAGCCCATCAACAGCATGATCGTTGATGAACGACTCCAGATCATTTGCTTCCACAAAATCGGTCCAAACTTGGTGTCCGGCTGCTTGGAGTGCAGTGAGTCCCGCGGGGCTGATGCCGTCGTTGGCTAAAATATTCATGCGAATCGGTTGGTTAGTTCAGGGCGTGTGCGCAATGGTGATTATGCTTGTTTTTCGAGGTCTTGCATCACGTCAACCAAGACTTGTACAGATTCAAGAGGCAATGCATTGTACATGGATGCGCGATACCCGCCGACGCTGCGATGACCCTTCAAGCCGCTGATGCCAGCTTCTTTCCAGAGTTGGTCGAATCGTTCAGCATGCGCATCATCATTCAATCGGAAGGTTGCGTTCATGTGCGAACGGCTTTCGAAATGGGCATGGCCTTCGAACAGGGGATTGCGATCGATTTCAGCGTAAATCAATGCCGATTTCGCTTCGTTTCGCGCTTGCATCGCCGCTACTCCGCCCAAGGACTTCATCCAACGAAGTGTCAGCATGGTCACGTAGACCGGGAATACCGGCGGCGTATTGAACATGCTGTCCTTCTTCGCGTGAATTTGAAGGTCCAAATAAGAGGGAATGCTGCGTCCCGTTTTGCCCAGCGCGTCGCGATTGAATGCGTACATCACGGTTCCTGCGGGGCCCATATTCTTTTGGGCTCCAGCGTAGATCAATTGAAACGGAGTCGGGTCAAATGTGCGGGAAAAAATGTCGGAACTCATATCCGCGACCAGCGGAACATCCACTTCAGGTGTGCTGCTGAATTGTGTGCCAAAGATGGTGTTGTTTGACGTGTAGTGGAGGTAAGCAGCGTCGGATTGGGGGGCTTGCCAATTGGGAATGTGGTTGTATTGGTCCGCTTTGGATGACCCCACGACATCAATTTCGCCCAGGAGTTTCGCTTCTTTGATGGCGTTGCTGGCCCATGTGCCTGTATCAATGTATGCCGCTCGACCACCCTCGGGCAACAAATTCATGGCGGCTGTGTAGAATCCAAGGCTGGCTCCGCCTTGTAAAAAAAGCACATCAAAGTTCTCGGGTAAATTCAGCAATTCCTTGACCAAAGCCCGAGCTTCCTCCATAACAGCAACAAAATCTTTGCTGCGATGGGAGATTTCGATGAGCGATAGACCCAGCCCATTGAAATTGCCCACGGCTTCAGCGGCTTCTTGAAGGACCTCTTGCGGAAGGATGCACGGTCCGGCGGAGAAATTGTGAATTTTCATGCCGCAAATTTCAGGTTTGATTTTGGTAAGTCCACGTGAATTGTCCCAATTTTTCAACGGGATTCAAAGGTTGCTAACGCTCGCTCGCGAATGAACTGCAACTCGAAAAGCATCGCGATATCCTCTTCGGTCCAAAATGTGAAATGAATGAATCCAGAAAAGAGGGTTTCGAGCCTCCGATCTTCACTTGGGATCAACAACAGCGCTTCTTGCGCTTGCGCTTTGGTTAAGCACTGGTTCTTACCCATTTTTTCAATCTGGGCGCATTTGTCTGCTTCAAATATGGCTCGGTCCACTTCAGCTACAAGTTGCTTGAAAACAGGAGTTTGAAGCGGAGGAAAGCAGGAAGAGGACATGGGTTGAGCGGTGATTTGCTCCAGCTCAAATCGACTGATTGACCACTCCAAGAAATAGGATGGGGGCGCGGGTTCTGTGTACAGCGATGCCGGAGTTGGCGAGCTCATGGTTTCTGTCAAAGCAGGATGGCACGGAACCGTCGTCCGTCTAAACGTGGTGTCGCCGTAGTCAAATTGAAAGGTCAAGACTTCAGTCGAGCAAGGCCCGGCCCACCGCCACACACTGTCACTCCACATCGAATCCAATTTCATCACCGTGTCTGCCGCGCGAACGCGAATGCTGTCCAGCGCGTTTTCTTGGGAGCGACCTGGTGCGACGAGAATCAGAAAAAACATGACCGCAGAAAGGGAATGTTTCTTCATTGTTTTATTCGATTTTGAACCCATTTAGGGAAATAAGCAGTCCAGCGCTTACGAAGTTCAGGATCACCTCCGTCCACGACATAAGGAAAACGTATGGCAACAAGGGTCCAAACGAAGCACGTCCAGGCAGTCACCAACAGGATGCGTAACCATAAGTGCACTGGAGCCAATTGCCCGGCAGTATCCGTGATTTCAGGAATGGCTGTCGCGATCGTTAAATACCCTGGAATGGCAAGGACCCACCCGAATGTGCCGGGTTTGAGGGCAAGCCAAATGGCATGAAATGACAACTTCATTTCGGGCGTGAGCCATCCGAAATAAACGATGAATTGCACCAAGGTGCTGGCGGTCACTGCCCAGGCCACACCGACGATTCCAAGTCCGTTCGACATGGCAAACCAAGCCGTTCCAGACATGCCGATGAGGTATAAAACTTTGATGAGAATTGCGGGTTTCAATCGATCTGTTGCCCGAACTACCGCATCAGCGAGCTTAATGAGCGATCGAAAAGCCACGCCCAGAAATAGGATGCGCACCACGGGACCCGCTTCTGCATACGACGCCCCCAAAATCAATACAGACACTTCTGTGGAGAACCAGGCCAAGGCCAAGCTGCCTGGAAAGATAATCCAGGCAATGAGCCCCAAGCCGCGTGTGATGACCTGATTCATGGCTTTGCCGTCCGACTGGATGGCAGCCATTCCGCTAAACAGAACGCTATCGCCGAGCTTGCCCAAGATGGTGATGGGTAGCGACATCAAATGAGCCGAGCGATCGTAAACCCCGGTACTGGACCAACCGTCGTTAGCAGTCGGTGCCGATTTATTGAACTCACCGACTATCAACGTATCCACCTTGGTCGAGGCGTAATTGAACCAATTGAAAAGAGTTGATTGGCCGCCATAGCGAAGCATGGTACCTAAGTCACGTCCATTCCAGCCTCCCCATACCGTTGGCATGCCCTCCGGTCGCATGATCCAGTAAACCACACCCAACAACGCATTTTGACTTAACAAAGCCGCGACATAAGCCCAAATGCCGTAGCCGGCATAGGCCAATCCCAATCCCACGCACAAATTGCCCAAGACCATTGCGACCATGGCAGCAATGAATAAGCGCTTGAATTCCATTTGGCGGATGAGCAAGCTCCTCGGCACGAGGGCCACACTCGATAGGATAAAGCTCCACGCGATGTACCGCAATACTTCGGTGAGCAGTACGCTGTCAAACCAAGCTCCAATCGCAGGGGCTGTAGCATACAAGCCACCAAAAAATACCGCTCCTAGCACAAGTGAAAAGTGCAACGCTGCCCTGATGTGTCGGCTCTCCAATTCCGCTCGCTGTATCAGCGAAGGCCCGATGCCTATTTGAGCGAAAATTTCAATGAAGCCGACCACCACGAGGGCGATGGACATAATGCCAAAGTCTGCCTTATCAATGAGCCGCGCGAGCAGCATGATGAAAAGCAGTTGAAGAAGCACCTGGCTTACCACGTTGACCGATTGCCATCGGATGGACGTTGCAAAAGCTGGGGCCCGGCGCTTCATCATCAAGAGAAGTTATCGCGCAATACTCACCGATCGTTTTTCGCGGATGACAGTCACCTTCACTTGGCCTGGATAGGTCATCTCATTCATGATGCGCTGAGACAGGTCAACGGAAAGCTGATCCGCTTGGTCGTCGGACACTTGGTCACTTTCAACCATCACGCGCAGTTCACGTCCGGCCTGAATGGCGAAAGATTTGGTCACCCCAGGAAATTCCAGCGCCAAGTTTTCGAGATCACGCAAACGCTGAATGTAGGCTTCCACCATCTCTCGACGAGCGCCCGGTCTCGCCCCAGAAATAGCGTCGCACACTTGGACGATGGGAGAGAGCAATGTGGTCATTTCAATCTCATCGTGGTGTGCACCGATGGCATTCAACACATCCGGTTTCTCGCCGCATCGTTCTGCGATTTTCATGCCGAGCAATGCGTGTGGCAACTCACTCTCTTCATCGCTAACCTTTCCAATATCATGGAGCAGTCCGGCACGCTTGGCGGCCTTTGTGTCGAGTCCCAATTCTGCCGCCATGGTCGCACAGAGGTTGGCGACTTCTCGGCTGTGTTGAAGCAAGTTTTGACCGTATGACGAACGGTATTTCATCCTGCCTACCATGCGGGTGAGCTCGCCCTTCATGTTGTGAATGCCCAGATCGATACAGGTTCGCTTTCCGATTTCCAGGATTTCTTCCTCCAATTTTTTTGTCACTTTCGCCACAACCTCTTCGATGCGTGCGGGGTGGATGCGGCCATCGGTCACAAGCTGGTGCAATGACAACCGGGCAATTTCGCGGCGGACCGGATCGAAGCAGCTCAGGATGATGGCTTCAGGGGTGTCATCAACGATGAATTCTACACCTGTAGATGCTTCCAAAGCGCGAATGTTTCGTCCTTCTCGACCGATGATTCGGCCTTTGACATCGTCATTGGCGATGTTGAAGACCGAAACGGAATTTTCCACGCTGTGCTCTGTAGCCACGCGCTGGATGGTCTGGATGACAATCTTTTTCGCTTCGTGATTCGCTTTGAGCTTCGCGTCATCGAGAATGTCTTGAACTTGAGAGGAGGCCAAAGCTTTGGCGTCGTTGATGACCTGCTCTTTGAGTGCCTCTTGCGCTTCCGAGGCTGACATGTTCCCAATTTTTTCGAGCAGTTCTACGGCCTTGTGGCGCTCCTTGTCGAGTTCCTTTCCTTTGTTCTCAAGAGCTTCGAGCCGCTGACTGATTTTTTCTTGCTCCTTGTCTACATGACGCTCTTTTGACTTCAACCGGTCTTGTTCTTTCTTCAGGTTGTTGAATTCGTTTCGAAGCTTGTCTTCCTTGGATTGAATGCTCGCACTTCGCTCTTTGATTTCGGCGTTGTGCTTTTCCTTCATTTCGATGAAGCGTTCTTTGGCCTGCAGGATTTTCTTTTCCTTGATGTTTTCGCCTTGCTCTTCGGCCTTGGCGAGGATTTGTTCCTTTTGGCTAGATAAAAAGCGGTTGAAAAGCACGTAGCCTATTCCACCGCCTACTGCTAGGCCTGAAAGGGAACCAATTAAAATTGATGTAAAGTCCATGAATGTCTGATGTGTATCAGAGCTCCAATGCTTTGTGAATGCGCTGCCGAAGGTGTTCGATTTGCTTGAGTGAATCGTCAGTCAATACTTTCGATGGCTCGACTTTCTTGTCGTTTCTGTCGAGCCCGGAAGATGTTAACTGCAATGCCGTCATGGCCAATAAATCGACCGGGTCGTCCACCTGAAATTGTTGACGAAAGGCATCGAATTGTGCATTGATGGCGTCCGCTGCTTGCCGAAGGCTTTCAACTTCGTTTGCTGCGGCGCTCAACGGGTATTCCCGTCCTGCTATGTTGAGTCGTATGGTTTCCATTAGGCTTCTAACAAGGCAATGCACGTATCTATTTCACTCAAAAGCATTTGAACCTCTTCGCGGCCAAAGCTTGGGGAATCTGATTGATGAGAATGGGATAATTGTGTAGGGGATGAATCCTGAAATGTACGCTCCTCCGCTGCTTGGGTAAGCTGATCAAGCTTGGTTTCCAATTCGGCGTTGCGAAGCCGCAATCGTTCGTTTTCCGAAAGCGTTTCGCTTAACTGATGTGCTTGATTTTCATAGGCCTCAATCAATCGCTCCACATCTCCCATGAGGCGTTCAAGACGGGTCTTGTCTTGGTGCGTATGGGGAGTGGTTGTCGTCGGTGAGTGCATATTCTAGGGTTCTATACAAACTTACAATTTGTAAGCGCGAAATCATAGGAAAACCCGTTGGGTTCCTGTGTTAGTTTTGCAAACTGTATGTTGATGAACCTCGATTCTCAATTAAAAATCATCTCCCTTGCCCTGATTTTGTTGGGATGTGCGGTCTTTGCAAAGACGCAAGGACAAGGATTGTATGGCTCAGAATTTCAGGATTTTGGAAAATACGGTGGCATGGTTGCACCTTTGGAAATTCCCTTGATTTTAGCTGGGAATTTCGGTGAATTGCGCTCGGATCACTTCCACACGGGGTTGGATTTTAAAACCCAAGGTCGAGAAGGTTTTCCTGTGATTGCAGCGACAGACGGTGTAGTGGCGCGCGTGAAGATTTCTCCGTTTGGCTATGGTAGAGCGCTGTATTTGAGCAGTCCGGATGGGTTGACCACGGTGTATGCGCACTTGCAGCGGTTTGCTCCAGTCGTTGAACAGTGGGCGCTCGACCGCCAATATGGCCGCCGCACCTTTGCCATCGATGAGGCTCCGAAACGGGCGTTTGCATTTAGTCAAGGAGACACCATCGGTTGGTCCGGTAACTCCGGAGGGAGTGCAGGACCTCATTTGCATTTTGAGGTGCGTGAAACCCGCACGCAGCGTCCCGTCAATCCGTTCTTTTGGGGCTTTGACGTGCCTGACTCTACGCCCCCGACCATTCAAGGGCTGTGGGTGCTTCCGGTGAATGGGGGAGCCGTAAACGGATCGACACTTCCGGTTCGATTCGATGCCAAAACCAAGGGGCGCATCCGAGCCGTCGGCGGGGTGAGATTTGCTGTCGAGGCTCAGGACTTGCTGGACGGAGCGAGAAATCGTTGCGGAATCTACCGGTCGGAATTGTGGGTTGACGAAACGCGCTTATTCTCATGGCAATTAGACACCCTCGATTTTTCATTCAGCCGGGATATGAATGCACATGCTTTGTACAGCGCTTGGGAACGAACGGGCGAACAGGTGCATCGGCTTCATCGCCTTCCAGGCAACCGCCTGCCTATCTATGAATCAAGCTCCGTTTCCGAGGTCGTTATCATGGGAGATTCGGTACCCCGTGTTGTGGAGATCAAGGTGTGGGATGTCCACGGAAACGTTGCAAATGAAAGGTGGACACTGGAGTTGGATGCATCAGATCGAGGGGGAGAAATCGAGGATGCGACGCATTTGTTTCCCTACGATGCTCCCTTGAATTTGGAATTCGCAGGTGCTTCTGTGAGTGCTCCAGCGCATGCATTTTATGAGGACTTTGATTTTGAATTGAAGACTGCTGCCGTTGCGAACAACAAAGACTGCTGGGTTGTGGGGTCGAGTGGTCTGCCTGCCGTCAGGGATGTGCAGGTGCGGCTACCCATGGACAGCGCGCTATCCGTTAAGGGAGGGGTTGTGGCGGCGCGATTTGGAAGGGATGGTCAAATCGATGAGGTGTATACCGGGGCATGCAATGCGCAAAGGCAATTTGAATTCGAAACGAAAACATTGGGGGTGTATGCACTTTTGGTCGATTCCATTCCCCCGGTCATTCGCCCGCACAAACGTCACCGAAACGGCGGACGCGGTGACACCCTGGTCGTGTCGAATTTCCATGAATTGCGATTCGACTTGGCGGATGATTTGTCGGGCATAGATTCTTGGGAAGGCACCTTAAATGACCAATGGATCCTCTTTCGATGGGATCCAAAACGCGAACGCATTTGGTACGAATTAAGCGACCGACGACACCCGTCGAGTCAGACGCCCCAACGGCTTGAAATTCGGGCAAACGATGAAGCTGGAAATGAGGCGCGCTGGAAAGGGTGGGTCGTGTTCGATCCTGATTAAATCACTTTTCAAATCCCCTCAACCCTTGTTTGAATCGGCTGTAATCAACAAACGATACCAGCCTGATAGACAAGCTGTTATTGAACCCTGACTCAAGCATCTCACTGAAGTTCTGTGCATAAGATGATGGCAGGGTGTATCCCGGAATATCTCCGGCCTCAACTTGATTAAAAAGTTGATTTTTCCAGACGATGCTCACTTCCGAACCCGGTGCGAAATTCCATCGATACACCATGTCCACACTCCATGCATTGTAATTCAAGTCGTACGCACTTACAGGCTGAGCGGTCAGGTAAAATTCAGGGCTTAGACTCCCAGATTCGGGCAGCTCGTGAAACGCATGGTATGCTACTTGACTCCACGAGTGTCGCACCCGTGTGGAGAGGCTCATCCGGTTGGTGAAAATGTAGGAAACGTTCAAGACTTGAGTCAACTCCGTGTTCTGTCGATTTCCGAAAACACTGGTCAACTGCCCATCCGGCAGGGAATCCAAAAAGGCCCAGCCGCGTTCGTTGGCCCGGTCGATGATTTTCCAAACGTAGGTGATCATCGTCCGATCGTTGACCCGGAATCGTGGGGCGACGCGATAGGTCTGTTCGATCCAATCGCGGTAGGTCCCTCCGCCGCCAAAGAAATAACCCAAATCCAATGCGAATCGCTTTCTGTAGTCACTACTAAACCAGGCGTTTGCGCTGTACCAACCCGGTTCCTTCCAAATGCGGCCCTCGATCCGCGAGGCGAAGTAATTGTTGCCGTCAATGGGTTGGGTGTTGAGTTCCAAGTTCCACGTGTTGAATCCCCTTGTGGTCGCACGGCAGGAAGTGGACAAAAACCAATTGTTGAACACCCGCGGCTCCTCAATTTGATTGTAGAACGCATCCAAGGACCAATTGATGCGGTTCCATCGTCCCCGGGGCTCAAAAATTCGGTAGTTCAAGTTCAAAAAGCTCACCACTTCATTCGGAGCTTGCAAATAGCCCAGGTCGTTGATGTCGAACTCGGCCGATTCTAGATAGTGACCTGCACTGAAGGTAAAGTTCCCCGCCATTTTGCTCACGGTGGCTCTCCACGAATGGCCCTCATCATCCCGGTCTTCTGGCGCATTGAACTTCCGGTTGAGGGTTGCGCCCCCGCTGATGGCCCAGGTGTTTTCTGGATTTCGGACCGCGAAATTGGTCGCTTGCACCCAGGCATCGTAATTCGCGCCTTCGCGCGTCACCAAACTCGTGGTTGTGGTGACGAATCCGTTGTTCGGCAGGTTTTGGTCAGCCACGGCAACGGTATAGCTGACGAGCGATGAATCTTCTTCCGCAGTAGCGACCGCTTGCAACAACCCGAGTCCAAGTCCATTCGACAAACGCCCGGAAATCTTCGAGGCGTTGAGCAACCGACCTTCTTCTCCGATTCTGCGCGAATAAAAAACGCCGCTTTTGTTGAACAGTTCCGTTCCTTCTTGAAAGAATTGGCGGTTTTCGTTGAACCGAATTTCAAAGGGGGATAGATTCAACACGAGGTTATCCGTGACGACCTGACCAAAATCCGGTACCAAAGTCATGTCCAAGGTGAAGGCATTACCGATTCCCACTTTCAAGTCCATGCCGCCGTTGTAGGAGTTGGCGAAATCTTCGCCTGCCCAGTTTCGGTATGTGCTTAAATAGGGGAAAAGGCTCAGGCGTAGTGGAGGGTCGATTCCCGCCATGCCGGTCAAGATACCGCCTTGATTGAGCAGGCGTTGAGTCGGATCCATCGGGTTCCAGACACTTTCCTCGCGGTGCCGGCGAATGCTTCGGTACATGTTCATTCCCCAGCTCTGCTCGGCCTTTTCTGGAAAACGAAACGCCATCCAAGGAATTCGAAATTCCGCCACCCATCCGAGCGAATCGATGCGACACACCACATCCCAAACAGCATTCCACGAGGCGTCTTCTCCGTTCGGTGAAATTTGCTCATCAATTTGTACTCCGTCCGGAGTTGTGGTGAACCGAACGGCATTCAAGCCATCGTTGAACGGGCTGAACCAGATGCCGAATTCGTCCGTGTTTTCGGTGCGGTCGCGTTCGCTGAGTTGATGCAGAATGGAATCGGGTGCGTCGTCCCACATGCGGGCGCCGATGTACAAGGCGTTGTCGTCGTAGGCGAATTTCACCGAGGTTCGCTGACTGGGATTTGAACCGGGGTTAGGGGCATATTGGATGAAGTTCTCGTTTTCCGGCAGCCCCTGCCAGCCGAGGTCATTCAAGTTTCCGTCCAATTCGATGGGCTCTTTGAGCCGCGAACTGACGG
>Ga0181552_10002809_pt1 | contig 12632 bp, 12 predicted proteins | sample 011ome_18_FD_130583 | JGI IMG/M metagenome (GOLD analysis project Ga0181552, IMG submission 130583) | Coastal salt marsh microbial communities from the Groves Creek Marsh, Skidaway Island, Georgia - 011501BT metaG (megahit assembly) | ecosystem: Environmental > Aquatic > Marine > Intertidal...
GCGCCGGCATCGCCCCCGACCGCTGCCTCGTCATCGAGGACAGCCCGTTCGGAGTCGAGGCCGCTCATCGCGCCGGCATGACGGCCGTGGGCCTTGCCCACCGCACACCGGCCGAGAACCTGCACGAGGCGGACCACGTGGTGACCTCCGTCGCGGAGATCTGGCCGCTGGTCGGCCTGTCCGACGTCGTCGCAGCCGAGTGATGTCCGGGCCTGCCGCAGCGAGCGCGCAATACTGGTGCTCATGAGTGGTCGCGTCGTCGTTGTCGGAAGCCTCAACCAGGACCTAGTGGTCGGAGTCGATCGGATGCCCGCCGCGGGCGAGACCGTCTTCGGCAACAGCCTCGAACGCCATGCCGGCGGAAAGGGCCTCAACCAGGCTGTCGCCGCAGCACGTGTCGGCGCACCGGTCTCCATGATCGGATCGGTCAGCGACGACAGCGCCGGAGACTTCCTGCTCCGCGTCGTCGAGGCCGAGGGCATCGACGACACCCAGATCGCCCGCGTCGAGGGCTTTGCCGGCACGGCCGTCATCGAGGTCGACCGAAGCGGCGCGAACCGCATCATCGTCATCCCCGGGGCGAACGCCCTCGTCAACGCAGATCAGGTGCGTGCCGCCCTCGAGGCGATCCCCGACATCGCGATCGTGCTCACCCAGGGCGAGGTCCCCGCGGATGCCGTCATGGCCGCGATGGAGGTCGGTCGCGCCCGCGGTGCCCGCACCATCATGAATCCGTCCCCCGTGCAGGAGTACCCCGAGGAGCTGTATCCCCTCGTCGACATCGCCGTTCCCAATGAGCACGAGATCGAGCTGATGACGGGCCTGGCCACCAGCACCAGCGTCGATGCGACGCGGGCAGCCCGCGCACTGGCCGAGAAGGGCGTCGGGACCGTGATCGTCACTCGTGGGGCACAGGGCTCGGTGTGGTCCACCCTCTCCAAGAGCGGCTCGGCTGGTGCGTTCGCGGTGCGTGCCGTGGACACTGTCGCTGCCGGCGATGCCTTCTGCGGAGTGCTCGCCGCCAGCCTCGCGGAGGGCAAGAGCCTCAGTGAGGCGCTTCGCTGGGGCAGTGCGGCGGGGGCGCTCGCAGCGACGAGGGAGGGCGCAGTCCCGTCACTGCCGGATCGTGAGTCGGTCGAGGAGCTCGTCAACATCCGCGACTGACAGGTGGGTGCGCACGGGCCATTCCTCCGTTCACTCCTGAGGAGCAGCATGGTCTGGACGACTGGATAGCCGAGTTAGACTCACATTCCACACATTCGAGGGGGACTCGAGAGAGAAGATCAATGTTGCGTCGCCGCTCTACCCACCGATCACTGTTGTTGGCCCCCGTGGTCGCCGTTGCCGTCATGACACCAGCGCTCACTGCTCCGGCTCAGGCAGACGGGCTGGGCGGAATCAGCGGCTGGCAGCCCCCCACAGCTGTCTGCGGCACAGCTGACTTCGTGCCGCTCCTCATCACGAACGCCACCAACACGTCGCAGACAGGCTCGATGACGATCGGTGGCGACCTCACAGAGCAGGTCGCGGTGAACCCATACGACTTCAACGCCAACTGCCCCAGCCGCACAGGGTCAGGTCGTTGGCAGCAGAACGGCAGCACCTACAGCGCCAACCTCACCGTTCCACCGGGTCAGACGCAGGTCTTCACCCTCGCCCTTGGCGGAGTCGATGAGAACCTCATTGGAACCAGCCACACCTTCAGCATCGGTGGACTCCCCGGTGGTACGTCGAATGCCTCGTGGTACGACTTCGCACTCACCCTGAATGCTGATGATTCGTTCACCGGTCTCTACCCCTACTACTCGGGGACCGGCGGTACGGACCCTGCGACGAACGGTCAGAACGGGTTCAACATCGTCGCCTGCAACCCGGGTTCGTTCACGACCGGAGAGACCGTCACCGTCACCCCCACCGCCCAGGTGATGACGCCCTACTCGTCCAGCAAGCGCAATGCCACGAACGGCAGTTACGGCTGGAACCAGCCCATCTGCATGGCGTGGCTGCCCGAGGGCACGATGGTCACCGACCAGGTGAGCGTGTCCGGAAACGGCCCTGTGGGCACCGTTCTGGCCGCTCAGGTGAACTCGGACTCCGTGAGCGTCGCCTTCGAGACGACGGGACCGGTGTCCGATGTGATGTCCGAGGGCGTCAGCCTTTCCCAGACTCCCGGGTCCGCTGGCGGATTCTGGTATCTCACCCCTGACGGCGATGTCGGCATCGAGGGTGTCCCTGCCTACCAGCAGACGTCCATCACGGTCGAAGGTCCCGGAGGCGACAGTCAGGAGTCCGTCATCGCGTTCCCGCAGGATGCGGGTGCTCCCGCCGGCCCGGCCGGCCCCGCCACCGGCCTGTCGCCCGCCGACATCGTCGCGACTGCTACGTCATCCACGCCGAGTGTGAACGTGTCGGCATCGGTGGATGGTGCGTCCGGACTCAACGCTCTCGTGACCATGACCGCTACCGTCGAGAGTGACGAGTACACAGGCCAGGGCATCTACCTCGTTCGGCTCAATGGTCCGAACGGACAGAGCGTCTACACAACACTCATGGGCCCGGCCACCCAGGGCGCGAGCGGCTCCAAGCAGGTGTCCATACCCATGGCCAATAGTGAGACGAGCCTTCAGATGGGCGAGCTCTACCAGAACCGGCAGTTCACCCTGACGTTCGTCGTTGCTCCCAGTGCCCAGGTCGCCGGTGAGTATGGCGACTATGGGGCCCCTGCCATGCCGACGTTCACGGTGGAGCTCAACCTCCAGCCGTCCGAGTAGCAGCGGAACCGATGGGTCGACTGAGGCCTAGGGAATGACGGAGGCAGGCAGCCCGAGCTCAACGGCGGCCTCCCGGAACGCGGCCGCGGGGTCGCGCACGTCCAGCAGCACACTGCGAAGCCCGCACGCCACGCCGCCGTTGACGTACGTGGGGTTGTCGTCGATGAAGACGATCTCGTCGGCAGGCATTCCCATCTGCTCGATGGCCACCTCATAGGGGCGACGATCAGGCTTGCGTGCACCGAGTTCGGATGAGTCGACGAGCACGGGGAACCACGGGAACCACGGCTGCGACTCGACCCAGTCGCGGCCCTGAAAGTCCATGAGCTCGTTGGTCAGGATGCCCACCTTGATGTCGGCAGCCCTGCACGCCTCCACCAGGGCAAGACCCTCGGGTCGCACGGCCTCGATGCCCGGCTGCTGGAACATCGCCCGCATGAGCGTCGGGTGGCCGTCGAGCGGAGCTCCCCGCTCCTGCGCGCGACTGGCGAACGTCAGCCAGTAGTCGCGCTCGGTGATCTCGCCGCGCTCGTAGGCATTCCAGAGCTCGTCCTCGCCCTCGAGCGGGCCACGACCCTGGACCGTCCCGACGGGAAGCCCGCGCAGGCGCTCGTAGTCGTCTGCGACCTCCCAGGCGGACTTGAAGAAGACGACGCCGACGTCGAGGAGCAGGCCGCGGGCAGCACTCATGCCCTCATCCAATCCTTCGGGAAGGTCGCCCGCCAGCCGATCGTCCCGCTGGCGGGGACGAGGGGGGAGCGACGTCAGCGCGGCGTCGGCAGCGGAGTTGTGATCGCGACTCCATTGCGCGTGACCGTGACGCCATTGTCGTCGATCGTCACCGGGACTGACTCGCCGTCCACGCGGGGGACGAAGACGGTGACGAGTGCCTCGGAGTTCTTGACCGGGGCCATCTTGGCCTGCCGGGACAGGACCGCTCCGGGGAGCTTCTCGCCCCAGTCACCGGTGAACCAGCCGATGCTCGACCCGTTCCTCGCGGTGCGGATATCCCAGTTGCCCTGGCCCGCCTTGTAGACATCCATGCGCGAGTTGCCGGACGCCAGGGTCATGACGTCGTTCTCGTACGAGAGGGCGCCGACACCCGGTGGCAGCTGCCACCGCTGGGTGACAGTGCGGGGAGCCTTGCGCTTGATGACCTTGCGCTTGCCGGGAAGCCGCTTGGCGTCGACGTAGTCGGCGACGATGACGGCATCGATGGAGCGGACGTAGGCGGTGCAGCGGGTGACGATGACGCTGCCCCACGTGCGGTCGGCGAGGCACGTGGTGTCGTTGCCGCCCTCCCGCCAGTCCGAGTTGGAGTAGGTCTTGCGAACGCCCGAGGACTTCGTGCGTGGCACGTTGCTCACCGTGACCGACGAGTGTGCGGGGCGCGACTTCATGAACCAGCGCAGCGAGCTGCCGTTCTCGTAGCGGTACGGGCCCGGGTCGCCGATCCACTCCACCCCACGCGAGTAGAGGGTCATGCCTGCGCCGTCGTCGTGCGTGTGGGCCGTGCCGGGACGCGTCGAGGAGTAGCGGAGCGAGTAGTAGGTGTCGGGCCCACCGGGCTGGGGACGCCAGCCCGCGCGGCCGAAGACATAGCCGCCGTCGAAGACGGTGTAGACGGGATTAGGCGGAGCACCCGCGGAGCCCGACGACCGGATCCAGTCGGCTCGCCAGTCACCGACACCGAAGGTTCCGCGAAGTCCCTGATTGGTGGAGTCGCCGAGGGAGGTGAGCTTGAAGTCCGGGCGGAAGGCCTGCGCCACGAACTGGTAGACGAGACCCTTCAGGGTGGTCACCGTGTCGGTCGGGATCCCGCACGTCGCACCAGCACGCTCGGCATCCGAGAGAAGCGCCTCGAGATACGCCGCGTAGCCGGGAGAGCCCTCGACATCGCTGCCGTCGGGCTGGACGAGGCCACGAGCAAGGGCCTCGATGTTCTGCCAGGCGCGGGCGATTCCGGGCGGATCCTGCACCCAGCAGTAGGCCGCGAGAGCTCCGGTCTGCCGGATCAGGTCGGTGTTGTTGGTGCCGATCGCCGTGGTGCGATTGGAGCGGAAGCTGCGGATCATCGTCTGGGAGTCGCGCAGGGCCGCATCGATGATCTTCTGGTCGTTCAGTGTCTGGGCTGCGCAGACGAGCGTCTGGGTTCGAAGGCCGCCATAGATCGACCCGTCGACCCAGGCGCCACGGCCGGACTTGTTGTCGTCGATCCAGTAGTAGAGCAGGTCGCGGAACCGCTGCACCATGGCGGTGTTCTGCACCTTGACGCCCTGATAGAGCAGCGGTAGCGCCCAGTCGAGGGAGTGCACGTGACGGTCACCCGAGGTGTCGGTGCCGCTCTGCGGCTTCCAGTTGGGGTGCTCGGTCAGGATGTAGGTGCCGCCCTTGCTCATGGTCGCCCTGCCGGCCATGAGGTCGCGGGCCTTCTTGCGCTGGGCTCCTGCCTTCATGGGCGGGAAGAGCGCCGAGCACCAGGAGCCGATCTCGGTCGGCATCGTCACGGGTATGGCTGCCGGCGGCGCGGCCGGTGCCGGCTCCGCGGGCACGGCAGCGGGCTCGGGTGCTGGAGTCTCCTCGGCCGCGGCCAACGGCGAGGCCAGAAGGGCCATCGTCATGGAACCAGCAACCACCAGGGTCACGCCGGTCGAACGCCGCGAGTCACGCCTCTTCTGCCACATCCGTCACATGATCACCCGAAGGTCGGTGTCACGCCAAATCGGCGGCGCGTCCTAGTCGCCGATGCGGTCTAGACGACTTTCTGCAGCACGCTGGGAAGGTGACGCCGGGCCCAGAGCCGCCCCAAGTCCGGCGAGAAGCGCCCCCACAGTCGGCTTGGCCACCTTCAGCGGGATCGTGGGCAGGCCGAGAAGGGCGCGGTGGTCCGCTGGCATGGTCGCAACTGCTCCCGCATACAGGAGTGCATACGCCGGACGCCCGACGAGCGGAATGGGAACGTTCCGGATGAACGCCACCGTGTCGAGGGCGTCGGGCCCACCACGCAGGTCCGGGCCGAAGTCGGCGATCTGCTGCTCGAGCTCGGCAACCGAGCGCGGGGCATCCGTCACGCCGACGAGCTCGCCCGCCTTGGCCCACTCGCGCACGTAGGCGTCCTCGCCACCGGGGATCGGGCCTCCCCACACCCGATGGGTGGCCAGGAAGGAGTCGGTGAAGGCCACGTGAACCCAGCGCAGCAATTCCGGATCCATCGCCGAGTATGGGCGCTCCGTCTCGCCGTCCGTGTACATCCCGGCCACCCGGCGGTGCATGCCGCGCACGCGGGCGCACTCCCGATCGGCGGAGGTGGTGTCGCCGAAGGTCACGACGGTGAGCCACTGGGTGGTTCCTGCGAGGCGCCCGAGGGCGTCCTGCTCGTAGCGGGAATGGCGACGCACCCCGGCCAAGGCTCCCGGGTGCAGGGCCTGCATCAGCAGGGCCCGCACGCCCCCGACGATCGTCGGCAGCGAGCCGTGCACGCTCCACGGAGCAGACTGCGGACCGAAGTAGCCGGCGTCCTCGCCATGGGCGAGATCACGGGCCCACTCCGGAGTCCCGTCCGGATCCCCGGAGACCACCCGCCGAAAGCCAGAGGCCACTCGCTCACGCAGCGGCTCGGCGAAGTCACTCAGGGGCATGGGATCAGAGTGCCTGTTCTTGGCCGCTCCCGCATCTTCAGCATTCGTGGCAGGACCGGGGTCGGACACAGCAGCGGCCCGCACCCGGAAGGAGGAGGAGGGTGCGAGCCGCTGCGTCGGGGGGAACCGAGTCCGGGGGGACTCGGCTTGGTTCGCGAGTCCGGGGGGACTCGGTGGGTGTCAGGAGTCCGAGCCCAGTGTCACCGGGACGTCCGCCGTCTGATTGCCGCGCTCGACGGTCAGGGTGACGCTGTCACCCGGGGCCTTCGAGCGGATCGTGACGATGAGCTGAGTGGAGTCCGACAGGACCGTTCCGTCGACCCTGGTGATGAGGTCACCGGTCTGCAGGCCCGCCAGGTCGGCCGCGCCGTTCGGGGTGACCTCGGCGATCTTCGCGCCGTCGCCGGTGAACGAGGTGTCGAGCTGGACACCGATCAGCGGAGTCTGCGAGACACCGGTCTGGATGATCTCGGTGCTGATGCGCTTGACGACGTCGATCGGGATGGAGAAGCCCAGCCCGATGGAGCCGGCCTGGCCGTCTGCGCCCACGCCCATCGAGGCGATGGCGGAGTTGACGCCGATGACCTCGCCGGCACCGTCGAGCAGCGGGCCTCCGGAGTTGCCGGGGTTGATGGCGGCGTCCGTCTGGATGGCGTTGATGAAGGCCACCTCGCCCTCGCCGCCCGCGGTGACGGGTCGGTTCAGGGCGCTGACGATGCCTGTGGTGACAGTGCCCGAGAGTCCCAGGGGCGAGCCCACGGCGATGACGGAGTCACCCACGTTCAGGTCGCCGGATGAGCCCAGCGGCACTGTCGTCAGGCCCGTGCGATCCACCTTCACCACCGCGATGTCATAGCCCGGGTTGGACCCGACGAGACGACCCTGGGCGGTGCTGCCGTCAGAGAACGCGACCTCGATGGAGCCGCCCTGACCAGCAACGCCGGCCACGTGGTGGTTCGTGATGATGTAGCCGTCCTCGCTGATCACGAAGCCCGAGCCGGTGCCTTCACCCGCACCGCTGGCCACGTTCAACTGCACGACCGCGGGCTGCACGGCGGCGGCGATCTCAGCGATCGATCCGGGCATGACGCTGGGCAGGACAGCACCTGCCTGCACGGTCGTGGCCTCAGCCGTGACCGGTGGCACCGTCTCACGGGCGACGAGGTAGCCGACGCCACCGCCGATCGTGCCCGCGGTCACGGCGATGAGTCCGGCGCCAATGACCATGCCGAAGACAGCGCCCGGGCCGATCCCTCGACGAGGTGGGCGAGCCGGGGGGCGGTCGGCTGAGGCGCCCAGAGGAGGGTGCACGGAGTACGGGCGTGCATCGGGGTAGCTCACGGGACCGGTGCCGGGTCCGGGGTACTGGGTGCTCACGTGTTCCTCCTCCAGGCGGCAAGTCCGCCATCGCTGCTTCTCGATCGATATGACAACGTCGAGGTCCTGGAAGTTCCCCGTTTCGGGTCTTCTCAACCAGTCCTGACAATCCCCGAACATTCGGGGCGGTTGAATGGCCCTGTGCCCCTCATATCGGACGCCACAGCGGCTGCGCAGGCCCTCGCCGACGGGCATCTCGCCGCGGTCCCCACCGAGACCGTCTACGGCCTCGGTGCCCGTGCCGATCTCCCCCATGCGATCGCCCGGGTCTACGCAGTCAAGGGGCGACCGGCCGACCATCCGCTGATCGTCCACGTCACTGACGCGGAGGCAGCATGGGAGTGGGCCGTCGAGGTTCCCGACTACGCGCGGGCCCTCGCCGACGAGTTCTGGCCCGGCCCGCTCACCCTCGTCCTCACGAGGTCCGCCCGTGCGAGCGACGCAATCACCGGAGGCCAGGACACCGTCGCCCTCAGGGTCCCTGCGCATGCGGCCATGCAGGACGTCCTCCACGCGTTGGCCGACCTGACGGCTGATTCGGCCGTCGGGGTCGCGGCTCCGAGCGCGAACCGCTTCGGTCGAGTGAGTCCGACCACGGCCGAGCACGTCGCCGAGGAGCTCGGCGACTACCTCGCCGAGGACGACGTGATCCTGCGGGGCGGGTCCAGCGCCATCGGCGTCGAGTCGACGATCGTGGACTGCACCGGTCCCTCCCCCGTCATCCTTCGTCCCGGCCACGTCACCGAGCGCGACGTCAGCCTGACGACGGGCATGCCGCTGGGAGAGTCATCCCACGTGCGGGCTCCCGGCACTCTCGCCTCCCACTACGCGCCGCATGCGCGGGTGACGCTGGTGGAGGCGTCCGACGAGGTGGCCTGGCCGCACGACGCGGACGGGGTCATCGGGCTGCTGGCGCTGAGCAGCGTGCAGACGCCACGTGGCGTCGTTCGACTGAGCGCACCCGAGTCTGCCGCTGAGTACGCGCGCGTCCTCTACGCGGCGCTGCGCGAGGCTGACGCACTCGAACTGGCCAGCATCGTTGCCGTGCTTCCTCCGGCGGACGGGATCGGCACTGCCGTCCGCGACCGATTGAGTCGCGCCGCTACGCGGTGAGCCAGGCGATCGCACTCTCGCGATCACCGAAGGCCTTCGCGCGATGGCCGTGGTTGGACTCGACCGTCTTCCACATGTCGAGGGACAACCGCGCCTTGGCCGCCTCCGGCCACACGTGCGCGTGCCGGAAGTCCGATCCCAGTCCGATCTTTCCCAGGGCTTCGCCGAAGCCGACAAGCGCGATGTTGTCCGGTGCGGACGTCGCGGTGGTCCAGTCCGCCAGGACCAGATGGATGCCCGTCTCGTCCATCAGTGCCTTGACCTCGCGAGCCGTGCGCGTGAAGTCAGAGCTCTTGACGTCGCCATCGTGGGTGATCTCGATGATCGGATACTGCGGCATGAGGGAGTGAACAGTCGTGGTCATGCGTACCCCAGTTCATGTAGTCGTTCGTCGCTGATGCCGAAGTGGTGGGCCACCTCATGCACCACGGTGATCCGCACCTGCTCGACGATCTCCTCCTCCGTGGAGCACATCCGCTGGATCGGGAATCGATAGATGTGGATGGTGTCGGGGAGCATCCCCGAGTACGAGTGCCCCCGCTGAGTGAGCGGGACCCCGTAATACAGGCCCAGGAGTCGACGGCCGTTGGGCGGATGATCCTCGACAAGGACGACGACGTTGTCCATCAGCCGCGCCAGATCTTCGGGGATGGAATCCAGGCCTTCGCCCACGAGTTCCTCGAACTTCTCTCGCGTCAACTGGATCACCCCTCCATGGTCACCCATAGGGGCCCATTTGCACACCCCCGGGGGGTCTCCCCTATGCTTCTCCAGTCGCCAACGGCTACCTGGTCGACGGAGACGCACTTAGGTCCCCATCGTCTAGCGGCCTAGGACTCCGCCCTTTCACGGCGGCAGCACGGGTTCGAATCCCGTTGGGGATGCGCCTCAAATGCACTAACAGCAAGGCCCCGTAGCGCAGTTGGTTAGCGCGCCGCCCTGTCACGGCGGAGGTCGCCGGTTCGAGCCCGGTCGGGGTCGCCATCAGAAGAGGACCGCAAAAGCGGTCCTCTTCTTGTTTCTCGCCGCGGAGTCAGGAGCTCAAGGCCGGCAGCACGGCCTCGATGTCAGCCTGAAGGTCCGCCGGCGCCGTCTTCGGTGCGTAGCGCGTGACCGTGCGGCCATCGGGAGCAACGAGGAACTTGGTGAAGTTCCACTTCACCCGCGAGCCGAGCATTCCCCCCGCACGATTCTTGAGGAACGCGAACACCGGATGCGTCCTGGATCCGTTGACGGCGATCTTGGTGGAGAGCGGGAAGGTCACCCCGTGGTTGACCTTGCAGAACTCCTCGATCTCACCGTCGTCACCGGGCTCCTGATGCATGAACTGGTCGCAGGGAAAGCCGAGGACGACCAGGCCCTTGTCGCCGTACTGCTCGTAGAGCGTCTGCAGCCCGTCGTACTGCGGGGTGAACCCGCACCTGCTGGCCGTGTTGACGATCAGGACGGGTTTGCCCGAGAAGTCGCTCAGCTCCACCTGCTCGCCGTGATTGTCGGTGAACGAGAGGTCGTAGAGCGATTGCGCATCAGCCATGACCCGATTGTTCACCGCTGTTAGACGACCGCAAGTCGGCATCCGCGAGCACAGCGGAACCGTCTCGCGGCCCCACATCTCCCCCTGATAGCCTTCCCCTCGCGCAGGAGTAAGGCGCACCCACGGCCAGGTAGCTCAGTTGGTACGAGCGTCCGACTGAAAATCGGAAGGTCGGCGGTTCGACCCCGCCCCTGGCCACATAACCTGCATCGATCACAACTAACACCCGCATCTGCAACCATATGTTCGTGGCACGGAATCGACAGGCCAATCATCCAACAATGGTGGCCCTGCTTGACGCCACCGTTGCGCTGCTGGAATCCAAGACTCCTGACGAGATCACAGTCGAGGATGTATTGACCACATCGGGCATTTCGTCGGGGTCGCTCTACCACCACTTCGGTGACCTGAACAAGCTCATTGACGCGGCGATGGTAGTTCGCTTCGCCCGGGGAGTTGACTGGAGCATCAAGGTTCTCGGCACAGCCATGGCAGAAGCGCGCGACCGCACAGACTTGGTTGCACGCCTTCACCAGATCACCTTGCAGACCCAAAGCCCGGATCGACGTGACGTCCGCGCCGAACGTGTCCTCGCTATCGCGCGCGCCACTGCCAGTCCGCGTTTCCGCGAAGCTCTCGCTCCCGAACAAGCCCGACTCACCCACGGCATTGCCGAGGTGTGGGCCGACTTGCAGACGAGGGGGCTGGTGGCAAAGTCAATAGATCCACAGGCAGGCTCCCTGTTCATCCAGGCCTACACACTCGGCCTTGCCCTCAACGATGTCTCCGACGATCCGGTTCCCTTCGACTCCTGGGTTGCAATGATCGACGCCGTGGTCAGTCGCACCCTCGTCGATGTCGATGCCGATCAAGAACATGCGAACCGAGTCTTCGACCAGGCTCCGGGCGCCGCAACTCGAAGCTGAGGCTGCCTTCGGGCCTTCGGCACGAGACTAGAATGCTATGTTAGAAATAAATCTAGATCAGGATTCCAGTCATCAGGCACTCCCCGAGGCATAGGTGACGCGGATGCGTATTGAAGGAGAGCGAAAGTGACTCACAGGAAGCTTCGTTTCGGTCTCGGAGGAGCAGCCGCATCCTTCGTGCTCGTTGCTGGAACGGTCTTGGGGGCAGGACCGGCATTTGCTGCCGACGCGAACGTCGACTGCGGCACGTCAGCAACATTTAGCAGCCCCACCATCAACTCCGGAAGCAGCTTCACGATTCTGAACGCCGGGTCCGTTTCCTGCAACGTCTCCCAGTCCGGGGGAACTCCTGGTGTCGTCACGTGGACGGACGGCACAACTTCCGGCACTTCCACGTTGGCGTCAGGCGCAACACTAACGGTGACTGGAGCTTCGGGCGGGCTAGCAACGTTGCTGATTACGACCTCCGCGAGAAGCTTTGACTCGTACTTCAATTTCTTTGTCCTCAGCGGAGGAGGGGGAGGAGGAGGAGGAGGAAGCAGCAGCTCCTCATCGTCCTCGGGGTCAACAGGACCCACCCCGATATTCCAGCAGTTCGGTCTCCCGGCGTCTGGCACCTGCGACGAGGCAGCTCCCGCAGATCTGGACTGGGCTGGAGTGCCCAGCGGAGGCTGGGGTATCAGTTGGGCCCAGTGGATGAACGACGGGAATGGCGGGGCCGTGTGCACCCGGACCGTCAGCTACGTCGGCACAGGCTGGACCATCAACTAGCGCTGTCGAAGCTTCGCCCCGCGAACCGGCACTCGGAACATGGTTCGCGGGGCGACTTCGTTACACAGGTCTTTCACGAACGTAGTTGTTTCAGGTGGCTCCAAGTTTCCTGTGAGAGAAGAACCTGACACGGCGTTGCGCTGGATTTACCTGTACGAGAACCATTGGTCCCGACTGAAAATCGGAGGGTCGACGGTTCGACCCCGCCCCTGGCCACCACAGACTGAAGAGATTCGTGAGGCAACGCGCCGGTTCGCTCGATTCAGAGCCCCGGTTATCCAGAGGCCACCCCCCGCAGCCCCTCACATCCCCTCGCGGGATTCCACTCGACTCCTCCTAGCACTCGGTCGCAGGCACTGATCGCCGCCCACACATCTTCGTCATACACGTGCGTACACGTTCGCGTAGATCGTCGTGTCGTGGCCGTGGGGGCCCGCGGCGACGAGGATGGGGACGCCCGCCGATGCGAGGAGCGACGGGCGTTGGGTTCAATCCACTGCCC
>Ga0181552_10002816_pt1 | contig 12600 bp, 11 predicted proteins | sample 011ome_18_FD_130583 | JGI IMG/M metagenome (GOLD analysis project Ga0181552, IMG submission 130583) | Coastal salt marsh microbial communities from the Groves Creek Marsh, Skidaway Island, Georgia - 011501BT metaG (megahit assembly) | ecosystem: Environmental > Aquatic > Marine > Intertidal...
GTGAAGCCGAGCGCGGTGGAGCCGACGCCGACGAAGGCTCAGGTGCAGGCTGACGCCGACGCGTCGTCGGCGCCGAAGAAACGCCGTAAAAAGTCAAAGAAAGCCGCGGTGAAGGCTGAAGATGACGACCCTGATGCGTTTAAGCCGATAACGTCGTCGGATCTTGAAGAAGGGGAATCTCCAGCGGGGTCGATTCACGAAGCCATCGACGACGACGACATGGATGAGTTGGAAGATTTGTTAAAGTGGAAGCCGAACTTGAAGGAGAAGTGTCAGAAGCTCGGTGAAACGCGAGGTTTTTCGCCTATTATGAAGGCGGCATTTATGGGCAACGTCAAGGCGATGGATTTGTTGATTGATTACGGGGCGAATGTGAATGAAGTCGACGGGCTCGGGTACACGGTGTTGATGCGTTCGGTGTTGGCGCGTAGTTTGGATTGCGTCAAGCTTTTGATCGACGCAGGTGCGGTGATTAATTACGTGCAAAAGACTGCAGTTATGGATCTTGGCTTATCGGCCATGAAGCTCGCGGAGCTCATGCGAGAGACGGAAATCATCAAAGCGCTTCACGAGGCGGGCGCGGATACGGGTGAGAGCGGCAACGCGAAGAGACGCCGCAAGGCGAAAGAGCAAGCAGACAGATTTCGTGACATCGTAGACGACAGTGGGTTAGATGTGGACGTTGATGCGCTCCTTAGCATGACTGCCGAAGATTTGAAGATGACGAACAACAACAATTTGGACGTTTCGGTGCACGTCAACGGTACGAACACAACGATTAAACAGAAGGAAGCGCCGAAAAAGTACGCCGAAATGTTGCAGAAGGAGTTGGAGTCGGATGCAACGAAAACGGAGAGCAATGGTGAAGACGAAGGAGAAGCCAAGAAATGCTCAATTGGCTCGGATGACGAATCGGGTGAGTGCGCGTACGATCCCAACGCGGCTATGAAGGATGAACTTTAATTTTGTGACGTTCTTCTCAAACTTCTAAAAAATCTAATTGGTTCTAAAATGCTAGCTACCTTATGTAATATTCCAGCTCACAAGCTCGCTCAAGAAGTCGCCGGCACGGGACTTTGCAACAACTCGGTGACTCTGTCGATGACGAGCGAAGCGACAGCGCGCAACGCGTCTACGCTCGCCGACGACCGCAAACCTAGCGCACATACAAGTGGTCTGGATGAAACACAAAACGCAAACAACGGTCGTTAGTGAATAAACGAACGCGAAACCAACGCATGCTTTAGATGCGCGCTGAGACTTTTTTCTACGCGGTTCGCGACTGTCGGTCAACGTACTTTTGCAATCCTCTAGAATAAAGCACCTCTCCAATGTGCCTCGCGCACGCATTTAACGTCGTGTCGTCACGTTTTCCGATCAACGTTCGCATTCGCACCGCCACCGCGCACGCGTCTGGATCAACGTCGAGCAAGTAGTCTACGTCTGCCTCGCCGCGGGGCTCGCATTGGAACACCGTGCCGAGCTTACCGACCTGCGTGGCGACGACGAAGACGTGATCGCTGTATTCGGTGACGAGGAACTCTGTGTGCGCACCGTCGATGACGTACGCGCATTGTCCGGGGCGCGGCGGGAACATTCGCGCACGCGTGCGCGGGTGTGAGGATGGCGGGGCGGTCGCGGAAACGCGCGACTCGCTCGGGACGGAACAGACGGGCAAAATACAAAACTTGGTGATTACAATACAGCATACGCACTCCAACAGCGTACCTGTACGCACGCTATACTAAATGGAGACGTACATCGCGGTGACGACGGCCGTGATGCTGGCGGAAACTAAGTTGACCGCGCTGTTGCTCAAAAATTCGTAGCCGGAAATTCTCGACACCGTCGGTCCAGGCTTGGACACCACCTTGTCTTTCACGGAGCAGAACCCAGAGTATTGCACCGTAGCACCGAGCATGCTGTCAACGAACGACCCGAAAACACCAGCGATGGCGCCGTAAACGACGATGATGGCGTCTTGGATGCACGCCGCCAAAAAGTCGCCGCCAGAAAGCGCGACGACGGCGGCTCGGCCGACGACAAACGCCGCTCCCACAGCCGCGCCACCCGCGGCACTCGCGCCCCACCCGAGTGCAGTGACGCCACCATTTGTTCCTGGCTCAACCGAACGCATCGGATCGATGATCAGCCGCGGTCGAGACTTCGACAACACTCCGAGCTCGCTCGCGAATGTGTCGCCGCAGCAGCACGAATAATAGCCCAAAAATGCGCTCGCCAACGCGCCTTGCAATGATACATTCGCGCTCGGTACCGCTATAAGCGCGTACACCATGGCGATGATCGTCGGCACGAACCCATTCGCCGCGACTTGCACCCAATCTCGTCCACCGCCCGCTTTAAAGTGCTCGTCGATTTTCACCTTGACGTCTGACCGCACGCGCGTCGCCGCGCTGCTCGCAAAGAAAAACACCGCCAACGCCGAACCGAACCGAGCATCGCTATAAATACTCCCAAATCCCACGCCAACCGCTGCGAGTGCGCCAGAGGCATCGAGCGATTGCTTGGCGTACCCGACGCCCGCGAGCGCCGCGCCCAACGCCGCGGAACCCACCAACCGCGCGACGCCGTTCCCAGCGGCGTGCGTCGCCGCCACCGCGCCCACCGCGAGCGCGCCCGCCACGAGAAGCGTCGTCGACCCTGTTGTCGCCGCCGAGGACGCGTCTGCCGACCCATCCACCGCGCTCGCGCGCGATATCACGCGATTCCGTCGGTGACGATTCTGTTGACGATCGGCGACATCATTCTCGACGTGGATTCGCACCGCGCCCGTGCGTCGCGCGCACAGCACGGCGGCAGGCGCCGGGCGAGAAGGCGCACCGCGCGCGCACGGTGTCGCGCGGCGTGCGGCGATGGTCGTCGTCACCGTCGTTGACATGGGTGCGGCGTCGGCGAATGGAGCGCGCGTGCACGCTTTCAGAGGCGTCGCGAACGCGCGGCTGTCTGTCGTCGTCACCGCGTCGTTTGGCGACGACGAGGCGTTGCGGGCCCGACGAGGCGAATGCGATATGATTAAGATGATGGTGTTTTTACGGTGGCGACAAAGCGCGCTATCGTCATCGTCATTACATGCATGGCGGTCGCCTCATGCGCGAGTGAGCCTTCTCGTCAAAAATCAAGCGGCGGCGAGGCGTCGCTTAGAGCACCGGCGTGCGGTCGGCGCCAGACGCAATCGTGACAAAGTTGTACACGAACGGGTTGGCAACGTGCTTACCCCAGTTCGCGGCCGGACCTTCGTGGGTCACCGGAGCTGTGTGTGTGGAAAACAAAAGATACGAGCGTGCGACGTCAGCGCGCGCTCTCGACGGCGTACGCGGGGACGCAAACGAGCGCGAGACGAGGCGAAATCTCTTCGCAAATTCACACAAACAAACGATACGTACCTTGGATGAAGCAGCCGAGCGCAGCAATCATTGCCAAGCGACCGTTCTTGATTTCCTTAACCTTGAGCTCAGCCAAATCTTGCGGCGTCGCGGCGACGTTGAAGAAATCGAGCGGACCACCCGGGTTGATCGGGTCGAGGCCGTTGAACGCGGATTCGTCAAACTTGCCCTTGAACGGGACGAAACCCGCCGGACCAGCGCCTTCGGAGCGGAACTTTTCGACACCAGCCATCAAAGCGATTTGAATAGCGGCGAAGAGCGGGACAAACTCCAAGAATTCCGGACGGCCGGTTTCGCCATCCAAAAACACCTTGCCCGTCTCCGTCCACACGCCACCCGGCAAACCCAAAGCTTCGGGGATGACGAAACCCGGAATGGCGAGCATGGCCCAACGCGCGTGAATGACTTCAGCGACGCGGTATTGGTTAATCTTACCTTCAGCACCGAGGCCGAGCGGGTCGAAACCATAGTCACCGGCGAGAGTACCGTCGAGGTAGCTCGGGATATCCGCCGTCGTCAAGAGACCGCTCGGGAGGTAGAGCTTACGGTTCGGGCCTACGCGCGGGGCAAAGACGATACGCGCGCACGCATAGACACACGTCAGTCACACGAACACAAACACACATACACACACGACAAAAAAACCACCACACGCACGCCTCGACGCACACGCAATCGCCAATCGATCGCCGCCCAGAGCGTCGGACGCCCGACCGTTTCGCGTCCGCGCGCTTTTGTCGCGCGCCGATACGACGCGCGATCCGCGCGCGCGTTTCGCCACCCAGGATCACCCCAAGCGCACCCCGATCGCCACCATCAACGCACGCGCCGCGACGACGCAACGCATCGCGACCGCATCGCGACCGCATCCGAGGCTCCATCGCGCGCCAATCGCGCGCCAATCGCGCCCGAATCCCCGCGATCCGCGATCCGTATCTTATCCCGAGATACGTTGCGTCGTCGCCCATTCGCCCCTCATCCGTCGCCACCCACGCGCCACGCACGCCCAAAATCGAACACGAACACACACGAACCCACGTACCGTACCACTTGGAATCACCACCCTTCGCGGCGATCTTGCTCGGCGCCGCCTTGCGCACCACCGGCGTCGCCTTCTTCACCGGCGCCTTCTTCACCACCGTCTTCTTCGCCGGCGCGGTCTTCTTCACCACCGTCTTCGTCTTCGCCGGCGCGGGCGCGGCGGCGGCTTTCTTGGCGCCGAGGAGGGACTTCTTCGCCGGCGCCGCGGTCTTCGCGGGCGCCGGGGCGGCTTTCTTGAACAGCGCGTTGACTTGCATCGTCGTTCGGTGTGCGGGAATGGCGATCTTCGATCGAGCGATCGATCTATGGGCGCGGTCGACGTCGACGGCGATGTTGATTTTTGGCGTCGATGGGCGGTCGCGCGTCGTAGTGCGAGGGTGGCGCGCGCTATGGGCGTCACGGATGGGGGTGTGGGTGATATAGGGTTTCGTGGGTATGTATAGGGGGTTTAGGAGTTATGTATGTACGTGACGACGATGGGTTGGACGACGGGGTTGGATGGGCGCGGATACGCGTGGACGACGCGCGTTAACTAGTCACGCGCTGATGTGGGTATTTCAAATATAGCGCACACCACGGTCGTGGTGCGTGTTGTTTTTAATAACGTTTTTTTGTTTTGTTTTGTTTTGTGTGAATGAATGTGACGATGATGCGAATGAGGCGATAAAGGTGACGACGCTATGCGCGCGAAGGAGACGCGGACGGCGCGCGACGCAGACGCTGTTTTACAGGCGCGCCAAGAGGTCGTTTTCGTGCAACACGACGAACGCGTTGCCTTCCTCATCGGTCATTTGATCGCCGGCGTATTTGAAATAAATCACCTTATCACCAGCCTTCACGGTGAGCGGTTTGATGACGCCATCTTCGCCAGCCTTACCCGGACCCGCGGCGACGACGACGCCGCTCACGGGTTTCTCCTTCGCGCCTTCGGTGAGCAAGATGCCCCCCTTCGTGGTGGCCGCCGCGGCATCAACCTTCAACAACACGCGATCACCGCACGGTTCAAGCTTTGGAATATCCGAAGCGCGCGCACCGCTCGACGGGAAGCAACCAATCAAGTCTTGCTCCTTGATGAGCACGTAATCTTCGCCGCCGACGACCAAGTCGACGCACCCTATGCCAAACTTGCTGTACAACACCGTCTTCCCGACCGAGACGCCCTTGACGTCCGGACCAACCGCGGCGATGTCACCTGTGAACGAAAGTAAAATATAACGCGCATGCGTCAGTCGCAATATCATCGCATCGCGCGCGACACCGAGCGCCAAAGCGCCCGACGCGCGCGCGACGTCGCAAACCCTCCTAGGTTCTCTATCCATCACCAATCGCACGCACGACGCAGTCGAACGCGACGTCGGCGTCGAACGCGCCCGCGAACCCGCGCGCAAAGGACGACACACACGCATACGCACCACTCGTGGGCTTGCGCTGGGCGCTTTCCGTCAAGATGATCCCCCCTTTCGTGGCTTTTTCCGCCGCCGCAACCTTGACGAGCACGCCTTGCGCGCACGGCGCGACGGTTTTGTACGCCGACGGCACTTCAAACGCCGCCGCGCGCGTGGTCGTGGTCGTCGCGCGGCTCCTGGACGACACCATGGTGGGCGTGGCTATCATGCGTTGGGCGAACATCGTGCGTGTGTGCGTCGAGATGTGACGATTGGATGCTTGTGGAAAAGTGCTTCTGGAACGGCGTCGTCTGGAGCGGCGGAGTAATTATGAGCGGGTAATTATGAGCGTGGAGGCGCTGATGGCGCGTTTGCACGCGATGAGATGAGATGATGATACTCTTTATACGGCATTAACAGTCGTCGATGTCGTCGATGGGCGAGATGCAGGGGTGCTACGGTGTTTGGATGTCGTCGACGCGTCTGGCGCGTCGGCGACATCGGCCGCGTCGGCTGGGCACGCGGTGGGATCAGTGGTGACTTTTGGCGCACCGACGAGCTGTTCTGGGGCGATTATGAGTACTAACGCGATGGCAATGATTAAGAAATCCATGCACGCGAGAGTGTTGCCGACGGCGAGGGAAATTACCTCGAGAACTTCGTTTTTGCTCTTCGTCGTCAGGCAAATGAACGGGGCGTTGTTCGCAAAATCATCGCATGGATGACAGTACGTGTATATATACGAGAACGCATCTGCCGCCATTTGACTTTCGTACTGATCGCATCGTTCTGAACCCGATATGGTCAGATCTTGTCCGGCGTGTGGAGATGCCTTGCCCGAGCTCTGCATGACGCCGGGCGGGTACATCACGGTTAAACCGACAGAGCGCGGCTTGAACGCAATGGATTCTCCAGGGCCTAAATTTGGTATCGGAACATCAGTTTCCGCACTATGTACACGAGGGAACACAAGCGCACCCGTTGCTTTGGCTTCCGCAACGAGTGCGTCTGTAACCACCGACGTCGGGACGCTGGGACACATGTACGCGTCTGACTCCGAAGACGCTTTAAATTTAAACGTCAACCAATCCGTCGTCGACATACTCTCAGGTACCACACTCGACGCAATCATATCGTTGGCGATCGCATATTTACCATATCCCGCGAAACTATTCGCCCCGTTCGCCAACGAGGCTTCGTATGAAACCTTTAATGGATTGTTTGAAGAGAACTCCGACGAGTACCCGTCTGCGTTTTCAAAACCTTTGTACAACGGAAGCGCACACGAGGGATGATAGGAGAACGCTACGCGTGACAGCGTCGGAAAAGGCTTGTGATAATACACAGGCATCGTCGACGGGAAATCGAGCCCACCGGTGCCAAATTCCCAAGGCCCCGGGTCGCCGACAGTCTCGATGAATTCTTTGTCCGCGTTTATGTTAAATACGTTCTCCTTGGTCGGCGCCTCGTAGTACGTCGTCATGCACTCCGCATACGTTATATTCAACGCATACGTCCCATCAAGCACCAGCGGCGTACACGTATACCCTTCTAACTCCGATGCCGATTGAATCGCGAATACGTCATCCGTCAACGATAAATAATACCAACACTGCAACGCGAACAACCCCAAGCATCCAAACCACGTCATCACAATCAACGTCTTCAACGGCTTCTTCGCCCCGAGCAACGTCTCCTCAGACACCTTCTCGGGCCGTCGCCACATCTCTGGAATATCCACCGCAAACTTACGCGCGCCGTCGTCCCGCGCGCGCGCGCCGCGCCTCGCGCCCGTACGCGTAAACATCACTCAATGCCCCTCACTCAAAACTCAAACCACGCACTCTCCCCCCAACACACCTCGCGTTCGCGCGCGCGATCGACGCACCGCACCACTCAGCGATGTGCCAGCGCCGGCGATGCGCGCGAGCACCTCCGAACCGACCGCGTCCACGTCAGACGACCTCCGAACCGACCGCACACCGTCGCGATGGCGCGATGGCGACGACGGCGACGGCGACGGCGACGGCGACGGCGATGAATGCGCGACACACAAATCGAGCGCGCCGCGTCCGCACGCGTCGGCGTCCGCACGCGTCGACGTCTGTCGTCGGCGTCCGGTCCCGGCGGTTGGTGCGCCGTGATACATTCAAACACGGACCGAGCGCACCGCCACACCAGTCCAGGACGCGACAGCTCACCTCGTGGCGGCATCTCGCGACGCGCACGCATCGCGCACGCATCGCGCACCGACGCTCGCGCGTCCGTCGCACCTTTGTCTCGCATTTCGCGGTCGTCGAATCGCCGTCGTCGTCGCACGCGAGGCGCGGAGCTCGCGCGCGGCTGTGGAGCGTATTCAAACATCGCCGCTCGCGATCGTGGCGCGTGCGAGTGGGTTGAGCGCGCGCGCGCGTGTCGGTCGCGGTGAACGCGAGTGAGGACAATGTCTGATGCGGAGTATACCATCGAATGCCGCGTGCTCGCGCGCGGGGCTGGGGTGTCGGGGACGGTGACGTTGAGTAAAGATCGCGGGGTGCGATTTAAAAGTCACACCGGGGCGACGCGCGCGATCTCGAGCTCGGATGTGAGCGCGATGCATTGGAGTTCGACGCCAACCGGGGGTGTGATTAGAATCCGATCGCGTGATGGTGAGACGTTGGTGCTCGGCGGGGTCGACGCGGGTGGTGCGCAGGCGGCGTGCGAGTACGGGGCGAAGGCGTTTGGGTGCTCGAGCGGAGAAAACGCAACCAACGTCAATGGTCGCAACTGGGGCGAAATCGCGGTGGTTGGAAACTCTGCCGTGTTTGAAGTTGATGGGAAAACACAGTTTGAGCTCGACGGTGCGCAAATCGCCGAGTGTACGATGGCTGGGAAGAACGAGGTGGTGTTTCAGTTTCACAACGACGACACGGTGACGGAGAAGGATGCGTTGGTGGAAATGAGCTTTTACGTGCCGCCTGGGAACCAAATGTGGGCGGGTAACGATATAGAAGATCCCGAAGACATTGCTGCCAATCGCTTGCACGCGGCGGTAATGTCCATTGCGGCTGCGGAATCGGATGTCGGCGAGCCCGTGGCTGAGTTTGACTCGGTGTCCATGGTTGTCCCGCGCGGCAACGTGACAATCGAACTTCACCCGGCGCACATGAAGATGACATCCTCTACGGTTGACTTCAAGGTGCCGTACAGCTCAATCGTGCGCGTTTACTTGCTGCCCAAACCGCATTCGAACCAGTCGCACGCTATCATTGCTCTCGATCCACCGATTCGTAAGGGTCAAACGTTTTATCCGCAAATTCTCGCCAAGTTCAACGACAACGAATACCTCGACGTCGCGCCAAACTTGGATGCGGACATGAAAGCCAAGTTCCCAACGTTGGAAGACAAGTACGACGGCCAATCGGGCGAGGTATTTGTTCGCGTGTTGAAGAACATGGCTGGCGTCAAGTTGACGAGACAAAGTTTGTTCACCGCCGCCGACGGCGGTCACGCCGTGCGCGTGTCCCACAAGGCGGATAGCGGCTTTTTGTACCCGCTCGAAAAGTCGTTCTTCTACTTGCCCAAACCACCAAAGTTGTTGCCTTATGCAAACGTCACCGAGGTTGAATTCGAGCGTCACTCCAACGCCATGCACTCGGCTGGTAAAACGTTTGACATGACCATCAACATGAAGGATGGGTCGTCGGAAAACTTCCACGGCGTCGCGCGTTCAGAGTTCCAAAACTTGGTCAACTTCTTAACCGCCAAGGGCGTGACGATTTCCAACGTCGACGCCAACGCTCGCGCAGATGCCATTCTCGACGCCGACGCCTCGGACGATGACGACGTCGATGACTTTGCCCGACGCGGCGGCGGCGACGAAGACAGCGAAGAGGATGAAGATTTCGCCGCCGGCAGCGACTCGGATGGCGGCGAGCCGACGGATAGCGACAGTGACAGCGACGGCGACGGTGACGACGATGAGTCAAAGCCTAAGAAAAAGTCTAAAAAGTCCACGCCGAAAAAGAAGGCGAAGAAGGATCCCAACGCGCCCAAGCGCGGATTATCCGCCTACATGTTTTTCAGCGCCGCAAAGCGCGCCGAAGTGCTCGAACAAAACCCATCGTTCGGCGTCACCGACGTCGCCAAAGAGCTCGGCGCGCGCTGGAAGCTCGTCACCGCCGAAGAAAAGGCTACGTACCAGCAGCAAGCCGACGAGGACAAGGCGCGTTACGAACGAGAGATGGCTGAATACTCGGCGACTGCGCGCGAGCCAAAGGCGGACGACGCGGACGACGCCGACGCGGATGCCGATGTCAAGGACGAACCCGACGCCATGGACGAGGATGAATAAAAACAACGTATCTAGTGCTCTTTTAACGCCAGGAAACATCATTAGCTTCCCTATGCATGCGCACGAAAACGCACGACATTATACGGTTCGCGACGCGGCGGTTCGCCGACGACAGCCACGAATGGAGCCCAATTCGACACAATCCGCATACGCACGCGCGCCACACCTCGCGCACGCGCGTCGCACCGCGCGCATAACATTATAGACACACGCGCCGCATCGCCCATGTCGGTCGCAACGACGTCGTGCACCGCGCGCGCGCGCATTCGCGGCGCATTTGCGGCGCCGCGGCGCCAACGTCCAGAACGCCGATGCGTGCGTTTCGTCGCGCCGTGCGCGCGTCCGGCCGTGTCCGCCGCGCGTGCGAGCGCCGCGGATGACGTCGAGGGACCCGATGCGTCGACATCGGGCGGTTCGGACGCCATCGCGGGCGCGACGGCGATGGGCGATGGGTTTGAGCTCCAGGATGCGCGGCTAGTTGCCTCCGCGACGACGAGAAACATCACCATGAGCGGCGACGTGAGCACGTCCTGGGGCGGAGACGACGATGGTGGTGATGATGACGATGACGGCCAAGGGCGCGGCGGCGGCGATGGGAGCGACGGGGGCGATGGCGGTGGAGATGGGGACGACGAGGCGCGCGCGCGGAGACGCGCGACGGCGAGCTGGACGCGCGATAACCGTCGGGACTCGAACGCTGCGGTCGACGGCGGCGCGCTTTTCGGCGCAGTGGTTGGTTTTACGTTGAATGGCGTTGCTTGGATTATGTGGCGCGCGTTGCGGCCGAGTGCGAGCGAGCGGGAGGCGTACGCCAAGGCGGCAGAGTCAGCCAAGGCCAAGGCGCCGAAACCGAAACCGAAACCGACGAGCGCAGATGACGAACGCGACGTTTCGCCGCCGAAAGTGATTCCGCAGGCGGCAAAGGAAGACGAAAAGAAGGATGATACGTCGGCACCGATAATCGGTGAAGAACCATCGCACGCGGTACGCGTGGTTTCCGTCGCCGAACGCTCGAGCGACGCCGAAGTTGAAGACGCAAAAGTAACCGACGACGTAGAAGAAAGCGTCGCGCCCGTCGTCGCGCCCGTCGACGCGCCCGTCGTTCCGGTGGCGATCCCCGTCGACATCGACACGGTAGAAGACGTCTTCATTGAGACTTCTGAACCCGACGGTCACGACCCGACGCCCGAGGATGAAGAAGACGTCGACGCCAAGCTGCACCGCGCCATGGCTGAAGCGAACGCCATATTAAAAGAAGCGAACGAAAAGCGCTTTGACGCCGAAAACGAATTCCAAGAAGCGCTCAAGTACCGCCGGCAAATTGCTGAGCTATGCGGTGACCGTGGAATCGCCGTGGTACCCATTCGTAAGATTAAAGAAACCATCGACGACGAACCCGTCGATGCGCACCACAAGCGCGTCGCCATGGAAGCGGCGCGTAAAGCCGTAGACGCGACTAAAAAATTCGTCGTCTTCGCCACGCCGCACGTCAAACACACCAGCGCTCGGGCTTTTGAATTCACAAAGACGCACGGTGGGGAGGTTGCGCGTAAGGCAAAGCTCGCCGTCGAGGATATCGACGCGAAACGCCGTCGAGGAGAACTTAAAGCGCCGACGCTAACCGAAGCGAAATCCGCCGCGCGCGCTACGTCTAGACGTATTTTAGGTGGGTGCATTCACGCATACGACGAAGTGATGAAGACCGTACGCGATGTTGTGAAGAAGGAACGGCCGTCGCCAAAGGAAGAGAAGAAGTCGTCGACGTCGACGAATCCAAAATCGTCAAAGAAAAAGTAGTAGACGACGTTGCAACCGCACACCATGACTCTCTCAACTCTGCGCATCCCTCGCGCCGCATCAATGCGCGCATCGACAACCATCACGAACGCCGCACCATCGAACGCACGCACGCAGCCATCGTCGTCGTCCTTGTCGTCGCTCGCGCACATCCGCGTCGTCGTGTGGGACGTCGACGGCACGCTCGCCGACAGCGCTTCTCTGGGCTTTGACTCCACCAACGCCGTGCTCCGCGACGCCGGACTCGCGCCCATCACGCCCGCGCAGTATGCCCTCGGTACGAAGTTTACCACGCCCAGGCGATTGGCCTGGCACGCCACTGGAGACGAAGATCACGCGTGTGGACGCGAGCTCGGGGACGCCTTTGACGCGCGCTACGTCGCGCTCGTGAGCGACAAAACCGCGGGATTCTACCCGGGCATCAAGCCTTTGGTTGAGCGATTAGCAGCAAACGGCGTCCGACAAGGTGTTTTAAGTAACGCGTGCGGGGCGTACGCTCGGGCGGTGATTGAGGCGAATGGCATCGGTGCGTTCGTGTCCGCGACGTTGGGCGCGGATGACGTCCCGCGCGCGAAACCGGCGCCGGATGGATTGCTCCAAGCTTTTCGCGCGATTGGCGATGACGTGGACGCACACACGA
>Ga0181552_10002827_pt1 | contig 12573 bp, 7 predicted proteins | sample 011ome_18_FD_130583 | JGI IMG/M metagenome (GOLD analysis project Ga0181552, IMG submission 130583) | Coastal salt marsh microbial communities from the Groves Creek Marsh, Skidaway Island, Georgia - 011501BT metaG (megahit assembly) | ecosystem: Environmental > Aquatic > Marine > Intertidal zone...
AGCGACAAGCGCAGGGGGAAGCATTGGGTCAATCTCCACATTGACGAGTCTTCCGAGCAGCCGTCCATAGACGTGCGACTGCCTTTTCGTCAGGCTAATGACGCTCAAAACGCGCGAATGCTCGATTGGCTGGAGCAAGTTGTCAGCCCAGTAGATGACTCTGCTGAGGTGCTGGAATTGTTTGCGGGCAATGGCAATCTGACGCAAGTACTCGCCGCCAAGTTTGCCGCGGTGACTGCCGTCGAAGCCGACATGAACAGTGTGCAGTCGATAGCGGGGAATCACTGGCCTGGCGTAGAAACCAAGGTCTGCGATCTTTTTCAAAAGAAAGAAGTTGATGCGCTGGTGGCCGCTATGACGTCAACCGATGTGTTGGTTATGGATCCTCCCAGGGAGGGGATGAGTCTGACGCCCGCGCTGGTGGGTGGCTTAGAGCGGCTGCGAACCGTTGTTTATATATCCTGTGACGTGGCAACCTGGGCGCGAGACAGCGCCGCATTTATCGACGCGGGTTTCTCGTTCACACGGGTTGCTGCCCTCGATATGTTTCCACAGACACCGCACGTCGAGATCCTCAGTGTACTCGAATCGCCAATGGCTAGCCCGATTCTCGGTCACCGCTTTTCATCAGCCGAGCAGCGAGTGCTCGATGACTAGAAGCAGACTGGACGCGGCAACGCCTAAAAGTGTGACGGGGATACCAACCTTTACGTAGGTCCAGAGCTTGAACTCAATACCACTTGCAGCCAGCATTCGTAGCCACATCATTGCAGCCAAAGACCCCACTGGCAGCATTTTTGGTCCTAGGTCTGCGCCGATCAACGACGCCATTACTATCGCCTGTTCCAGATTTTGCTCCAACGCCAAATCTTCAACAACCCAGATCATAAGACTGACCGTCGAGTGATTGTTGATCACCGCTGCGACTACCGCTGATAAGAAAGACATGCCGAGAATGGAAAGTTCGGTACTGGTGTCTAGTAGCTGCCGAGACACATCTGCGACTTCGTCGGTCAGGCCGGCGTTGCGAACCGCCACGGCTACGATGGCAACCGCGGTCATAAACACGAGTATCGGAATGTCCACGCGGGATGTGATCACACGCGCCTTGCGTGTGACGGCGTACGCATAGGTGCACGTTATAACTGCACCGGTCACAGCCACTATCCAGATTGGGAATCCTGTAATTTGTTCCAGTGTGAAAAAGGTAAGGACGACGAATAACAGACCACCAACGATCCATTGATGCCGGACCTTCGTCCTTTTGTCCTCGCTGATGTCTAGGCTGGCATCGACGATGAAATCAGGCTTGGCTCGGAGCTCTCGCCGAAAGAAGATCATCAGTCCCATCCAGGTGACTAACATTGAAACGAAAGCTGGGAGCGCCATCCAGAAAAAGTAGGTGAGAAAGGGGATGTCAAAGTAGGAAGCGGCGATGATGTTAATTGGATTGGAGATGACCAGTGTGCCTACCAGGTTGCCTATGTATAAAACTGCAAAGAGAAAGGGAAGGTGGTCCTGATCAGAGTGCTCGCCTTTTCTGTTTTTACATAGCTGAATGGTGAGCGGCGTCAGGAGAAGAATTGCGGCATCGTTGGTGAAGAGTGCGCCAAAGCCGGCACCAATCCAAAACAGCAGAGACATGAGGCGCCTGCTACTGCCCCTCGATGACCTCACGATTAAACTGGTGATTCTATCCAGCAATCCGACGCTGCGGCATGCCCCGACGAATAACATGAGGCTGGCGATTGTAAGTACAGCAGGCACCATGCTCGCGGTGGTTTCCCACACCAGCGCCGGGGGTACTCCCCCTGTTACCACACTCGCGACGACGCCGGCTATACCAATGGCCCCAAAGCCTACTTCTTTCCCGCCAAATATCTTCGGCCGGGTAAGTGCGGCGGCGACCATCAGGCCTAAAATGATGTACTGCAAACGATCCCCTTCTACGAAGCAAATTGTGTTCAACCGGTATGCTTGGGTGGCGGTTCAAAGCTAGCCATATTTCCGCACAGCCCAAGACGCTCGAGTCGTCTTTGCGGCATTGATCCACAGACGCCCCCGTCAGTGGGGAGCAGGTTACCGCATCAAGAGTTTATGTGTCACTGTGCGCCGTCAAAGCATGAAGGACCAAAGGGCCTGATTTCTTAAGAGATACTTCTGCTGCTTTTCATTGAGCAGAGGAGTTTCAACATGAGCATGTCCAACACAGAAAAAACCGTTAAGGAGATTCGCCGAAAGCCCGGACCATGACGAAGAGAAAAATACACAACCTGCGATTATCAGGCTAGACTGGAATAGCAACTGGCAGAAGAGTGTCTCTTAGAAAACGGCCCGATTGGTGCCATATCCTTTGACGACGTACACCCCCTAGTGTTCCGGTGCCGCTGATGGGTCAGTTCTTCCTGTTTTTGTTGGGTGGTTTGGTCTCCTTGATTGGAGGCCTGCGAAGCTTGCGGCGCCGGGCGACGTAGCCGGGGTTGAGCGGTCAACCACACTAAAAGCCGGCCTTGTGCCGGTTTTTTTGTGGCATCAATCTGTTTATTTAGCGCCGCGTTTGTTCGTGGCCTGCTTATACCCCGGTCCCCCATTGGGCGTTTTGGAGCTCTTTTAGATAGCCCATCACTTCTTCTCGGTTACCAGAGAAGATGACCGATTGACGGCGATTGGCGAGTTGATGGTCGTACATCGGATCGTAATAGCTCACCAAAAGCGCTCGAATCCACTCTTCATGCAGTGAATCGTCACCCTGGGCATGCGCGTCCAGCGCGTGCTTAAGAAGACCGCTTAGCTCTTTATGTTTCATGCCGCCCAGGCGCTTTTGAATTCGATCGAGTCCGTCACGCAGGCTTTGTGAAAAGCGCTCAAAAGCTTGCTCTCTCGTTGTCGCCATGCCGATCAACTCATTAAAGTTCGCTAGAATGTAGTTCTCCACAGTGTGTGTCACCCGTGATTGAAGGCTGGCGTCAATCACCACTAGTGGAGACTGGGCTAGGCGGTCCTTCAGTGCCGCAGGCAGGGCGCAGCGCCCAATGAGGCGGCTCTCGTCTTCAATGATGATGGGTCCTGCGTAGTCCCGTTCGATTTTCAGCAGCGCTATGGCAAGTGCGTGCTCAAAGTTGATCTGCGTTGGTTGCGCGGAGGCTCGTCGACCAAATGCCGATCCCCGATGGTTTGCCAGGCCCTCCAAGTCCACACTTCCCGCGAAAGGCCCTCCAGCATTGCCCTTATTGATCAGCCGGGTTTTTGCGGAGCCGGTCTTGCCGCTGATAACGATAAACTCACACTGTGCGCAAATCCGATCTAGTTGGGCCATGAGCCAGTGCCGCATGGCCTTGTAGCCGCCTTCTATTCGAGGATATTCAATGCCCCGATCAGACAACCATGACTGGCTTATTTGAGATCGCATGCCCCCGCGAAAGCAAAATAGAGCGCCGTCTTGATGCTGGTCGACGAAGTCGATCCACGCATTGACCCGCTCTTCCTTAATAGCGCCCGACACCAGCTGGTGACCCAGTGCAACCGCTGCATCTGATCCTTGCTCCTTGTAACAGGTGCCGACTGCGGAACGCTCGCGGTCAATCATTAACGGTAGATTAGTGGCACTAGGCACGCTACCTCGATTGAATTCAACGGGCGCTCGTGTATCGATCAACGGAATGTCATTGAGAAATATTTCGTTAAAATTATTAACTAGTTTCATGCATCTATTTTAAACCCGGTTCCACACGCTTGGTCCCCACGGCGGATCAGCTTGGAGAATCACTCAGACCAATGAGGGTAGTACTGTCCTTTAAGGGGAGAAGTTCACCGATTTGAAAGCCCTCGATTCCCGCGTTCTGAAAGCATTGCCGCAGTGCTGCTACCGATTCTGGTGCCACGGCAATTAATAGCCCGCCACTTGTTTGAGGATCGCAGAGAAGTGTCCTCGTCTCATGATCTGTTGGGTCGATCCTATGTCCATAGGCGGAGAAGTTGCGCTCGCTTCCCCCGGGGATACAGCCTTTGCTGATATAGGACTTAACATTGGGCAGCGTCGGGATTAGCGCTCTCGAAAGCATGGCTCGCACCTCACTACCCTCGCACATTTCAACAAGGTGTCCCGCCAGGCCAAAGCCGGTGACATCGGTCATGGCATGAACACCCTCTATGGCGCCAATATCGGTGCCCACTCGGTTTAGTTGGCACATATGTCGTGTTGCCACGCCCTGATCAACCTGTTCCAGCTTGTCCTGTTTTTCCGCGGTGGTGTAGATCCCCACACCGAGGGGTTTGGTCAGGAACAAAAGATCTCCCGGTTGGGCGCCCACATTTTTCTTGAGGTGGCTGTGACTCACTTCTCCGGTCACAGCGAGGCCAAAAATGGGCTCAGGGCTGTCGATGCTGTGGCCTCCGGCCAGCGCAATACCGGCCTCGGCACAGGCGGCTCGACCGCCGGCAATGACTCGATTGGCGACGCTCGCGGGCAGCGACTGAATGGGCCAGCCGAGGATGGCCACCGCCATGAGCGGTGTACCGCCCATGGCATAAATATCACTCAGGGCGTTGCTGGCGGCGATACGACCGAAATCAAAAGGATCATCGACAATGGGCATGAAGAAATCTGTCGTGCTGAGTACTGCTCGGCCATCGCCTATATCAACAGCTGCGGCGTCATCCCGGGTGTTGTTGCCTATCAGTAGTTTCGATGTGCTATCGCTTTCGACAACGCTTCCCTGCAGGATAGTAGCGAGTACGTCGGGGGCGATCTTGCAGCCACAGCCGGCCCCATGACTAAACTGAGTCAAGCGGATAGGTTGGTCGATTGTTTCTGCCTCTGGCGTTTTCATAATCGAAATAGCGTCTCGAATTTCTGCGTTGTCGTGGTTACTGTGTCGTTTGAAAATTATCGCTGCTCGGGGCATTCTGCGTCATGCTTGTTGAGAGCCAAATGGATAGAGGGCGGCATAGCGTGTTAGCGCAAACGGTTTCATGGTTTTGTGGCATTGTCTTACTCCTCTCCCTTGAGACAGCCGCACAGAATGGTACCACTCCGGCTGTTTCTCTCGAGATCCAGCGTGAGATGTTTCTGCGAGCGTCGTCGGAGCTGAAAACCGGCGCGGGGCCAGCCTTTAGACGGCTACGTGGGCAGCTCGATGGCTATCCCTTGCTTCAGTACCTTGAATACGAGCGTCTCTTGTCGACGGTGGATACCGTGACCCCCGCTGAGGCGCATCGGTTTCTCGCCGAGGTGCAATCGACACCGCTTCATGACAGCTTTCTTCATCGATATCTGCAGAACAAAGGCCGTAACCGTCATTGGCAGGCGTTTTTGGCGATCGCGAGCGATGCGCCTAACGACACCGAGCTGCAGTGCTATTTCTATCGGGCCAAGCGTAGCGCCGGCGATGTCGCGACGGCATGGCTGGGCGCGGAGCGATTGTGGAATGTGGGGAGGTCCCAGCATGAGGCCTGCGACCCCTTATTCAAGCGCTGGATGGTCGATGGGCCGGGCCCGACTGATCCATTGATCTGGTCGCGGGCGTTAAAGGCCTTTGATGGCCGCTCCCCGCACCTTATTGCCTACGTCGGTCGGTTTGCCAGCGAGCAGTTGCAGCCGTTGCTGACCGAGTTGGCGGAGGTTTATCGCTATCCCGAGGGCTTGCTTCGCGATACCCATTCGCCAAGCCCAGTTCACGCGCAGCTGGTCACGGTTGGGGTTCGCCGGCTGGCTCGGGTGAATCCCGAAAAGGGGCGCCTCGCCCTTGAGCGAGTCCGAGCACGCCAACCCCTCTCTGATCAGCAAATTGAAGCCGTTGAAGCAATGATTATTCGGCACAGCTTATTTGCTAAAAGTTCGCCGGTCGAAACCTGGATTGGTGAAAGACTAGCCCGACTGCGCGATGATGAGCTCACAGAAATCTATCTGCGCAATCAGGTAGAGGAAAGCCACTGGCAAGCGCTCCTTGACGGCGTGCAGTGGCTGAGCCCAGAGCGACGATTTTCTGACACGTGGCGCTACTGGGCGGCACGCGCGATGCATTCCTTAGGTGATCAGCAGGCCGCTGAGGCCATTTTTATCGAGCTTGCAGGCAAACGCAGTTTCCACGGTTTTTTGTCGGCACAGCGGATGGGGACACACTACCAACTGGCGATCGAGCAGCGCCTAATAGATCTCTGGCAGCCCGCATCGCACGCTCGCGATGTCCTCGCCAGAATGCAAGAACTGGCGCTATTGAATCGCTGGCCTGAGGCGAGGGCGGAATGGTTGTTCCTGGTCGACACACTGGATCGTGCCGAGCGAGAACAGGCGATGCGCTATGCGCTGGAACAAGAGTGGTTTGATCTCAGTATTGCGACCTCGCTTAGAGCTGGCGCATGGGATCACATCGACGCCCGGTTTCCTCTGGCCTTCGAGGAACTCTTGAGCGAACTGGCCGCAGCAGAGGGCGTCACGACCAGCGAGCTTCAGGCCATTGCACGTCGCGAGAGCGCCATGTACCCAGAGGCCGAGTCAGGAGCGGGCGCCTTGGGTTTGATGCAAGTGATGCCGAGCACGGGCAAGCAGGTTGCCGGGCAGCTCAAGCTCCCCTGGAAGCGGGCTAAGTTATTTGTCTCTGAGTACAACGCCCGAATCGCCAGCCACTACTATCGTCAGCTCCTGGATCGTTTTGACGATAACCGCGCGATGGCGTTGGCGGGGTACAACGCGGGACCCCATCGTGTTGATCGATGGCGGACGGCCATGCCGGCTGACCAGTGGATCGAGAGTTTGCCCTTTAAGGAAACCCGCGACTACGTGCAGGCAGTGTTAGCGTACACGGTGATTTACGACCTGCAGTCGGGCAGGAAACCTGACATACTTCGGCCCCACGAATGGCGAATCACATCAGGTTAATAAAAGAGGCCTCCATGAAAAGTCTCCAACTGCAGTCATGCCTGCACGAGAGTGGCACGATCGAGTGCGCGTTTTTTGAGGTAGACATACCCGAGCCGGGTCCCGATGAGGTGATGATTCAGGTGCAGGCGGCACCGATTAATCCCTCCGATCTGGGTCTCATGTTTGGTGTCCTCGACACCGATGCGGTGGAGCAGGGCGAGCGCAACGGTTACCCGTCGGTCACTCTGGCAGCACCCGAGCCCATGCTGCGAGCCATGGCCAGTCGTTTAAATCAGTGGCTTCCGGTCGGCAATGAGGGGGCAGGCACTGTGGTCGCCGCAGGAAATTCTGATGCTGCGCAGGCGTTGATGGGGAAGCGAGTAGGCGTCTTTGGCGGCGAATTATTTGCCCATTACCGCGTACTACCGGCTATGCAATGCTTGCCCCTGCCCGATGGCGTGAGCGTTGAGGAGGGAGCGTCTTGTTTCGTCAATCCAATGACCGCGCTGGGGTTTGTTGAAACCGCGAAGATGGAGGGACACAAAGCCATTATTCATGCGGCGGCAGCCTCCAATCTGGGGCAGATGCTCAACAGGATTTGCATTGAGGACGGTATTCCGCTCGTCAATATTGTGCGCTCACAAAAACAGGTTGATTTGTTAGCCAGCCAGGGTGCCACCTATGTTCTAGATTCCAGTCAAGCATCCTTCGCGCAGGACCTGTTGGCCGCCATTGAAGCCACCGGTGCAACTCTGGCGTTTGATCCGATAGGTGGCGGAACACTATCCAACCAATTGTTTGGTGCGATGGAGACGGCGGCCCAGAAGCGGATGACCACATGGAGCCGCTATGGGTCTGACGAGCACAAGCAGGTTTATATCTATGGCATGCTGGATCCGTCACCGACAACCTTGACCCGGGGTTATGGTTTTTCTTGGAGTCTGGGCGGCTGGTTGCTATTTCCTTTCCTCCAACGCCGTGCCGGGCTTGAGCGGATGATTGCGATGCAGCAGCGTGTGCTTGCGGGCCTGAAGACAACGTTCGCAAGCGATTATTCCGACAAGGTCGCGCTCACTCACGCGCTGGATAGCGAGGCGGTGAAACTCTACGGCAAGAAAGCGACGGGGCAGAAGACATTGATCGTGATGGACTGACCAGTAATATGACATCTTCTACCCCCGCAATGCCTCTGGATACGGCGACGGAGTCTCCGGTGCATTGGCGTAATCCGCTCACTGGCAATTTGTTTTGGCCGCTGCAGGTGATGGGTTGGTTGGGTCTCTCGATCATTACTTATTTGAGTCTCAGCTTGCCTTACAATCAGTTCGAGCTGTCGTACCTTGCGCATAACGCTACCCAGTCCCTACTCGGCATGTTGCTCACCTTACCCCTTCGATATTGCTACCAGCGTATTTGGCATTGGCCGGTGTGGCGGCGGGTGGTGGTAGCGCTCGCTGCCGCCCTGCTTCTGTCGGCGCTTTGGGCGGTCATGCGGCTCGTTATCTTCATGGCGTTGACCGGAGAGACTGGCCTGTGGCCGGATTTTGGCGGCTGGCTGTTTCCCTCCATCTTCGTTTTTGTGACGTGGGCCGCGCTGTACCACGGTATCAAGTACTACCAGCTGCTTCAGCGGCAGCGGCAAACGTTACTCGAGTATGAGTTGCGGCAGCGGCGTGAGGCGATGGATATGATTATCGCCAAGTCCGAGACCCGGGATGCCCAGCTCAAGCTTCTTCGGTACCAGCTGAACCCGCACTTTCTATTTAATACCTTAAATTCCGTTACGGCCCTGATTGCAGCAGAGCGTCATGATGATGCTAAGAGTATGTTGGCCAAGCTCAGCGCTTTTCTCCGTTTTTCATTGGACAGCGATGGCAAGTACGTTGTCTCGCTCAGCGAAGAGTGTGATGCTTTGGAGCTATACCTTGATATCGAGCGTGTGCGTTTCGCGGATCGGTTGGAGGTAGAATTTTCTATCGATCCAGCGGTGAGCCATCTGGCGGTGTCGAGTTTCTTGCTTCAGCCCCTGGTAGAAAATTCGATAAAGCACGCTATTGGACGCAGCGAAGAGGGCGGCAAAATTCGCGTTAGCGCGCAGGCTATTGATCAAGGCATTCAAATTCGGGTCGAGGATACTGGGAACACAGAAGCCGCGAGCCGCGGTGACTCGGCTGTGCTCGAGAAGGTGGACGGGGCCGGGGTTGGCTTGCGAAACACCCGTGAACGGCTCAAAAATCTTTACGGAGACAGCGGTGATGTGAGCTCATCGCGTTCCGAGCTTGGCGGACTACAAATAAACATTACCATGCCCGCTGTGGAGGTGCTTCAGTATGGCTGACATCATGACTGTAGCGATCGTCGATGACGAGCCGCTGAGTCTCGATTACCTCAAGGGGATTGTCGCAAAAGTCCCGGACACTGAGGTGGTCGGTCTCTATAAAAATGGCCGAGAAGCCCTAACAGGCCTGCTCACGACCCCGGTTGATGTGCTATTCCTGGATATACAAATGCCTGGATTCAACGGTTTTGACGTGGTCAAACGACTTCAGAGTGACGCCATGCCGCTCATTGTTTTCGCCACCGCCTTTGATGACTTTGCACTGCAAGCTTTTGAGCTGCATGCGGTTGACTACATCTTAAAACCCTTCGAAAACCCGCGGGTGGAAGAAGCGCTGGGGAGGGCGCGGGAGCGTTGGCTGTCGCAACGCTATCTCGACGACATGGAGGACCGCGCCGCTGAGTCAGGCAAAGCGCCGGCTTTGGCGGCGATGGAGGCGGCTCGGGTAAAAGTCGGCGCTGATGCCAAGTTCTCTGGGTTGAGCGCCGACCACATCGCGAAGCTGCCAATCAAGGACGGGCAGCAAACGATTTTGCTCGAGTATGAGATGATCGATTGGATAGATGCCGCGGGGGATTACATGTGTGTCCACGCCGGGGGCGAGACGCATATCCTCCGCTCCACCATGAAAGAACTGGAACAGCGATTGCCCGCGTACTTTGCGCGGATTCACAGGTCGACAATCGTCAATGTCAACCGTATAGAGCGGGTAGAGGGCCTGCCCAAGGGCGAGGCATTGCTCCACACCTCGTCGGGGTCGGCGCTCAAAGTTAGTCGAAATTACCGGGTAGCAATCCAACATTTGCTGGCCTGATCTGGGTCATAAACTGAGGTTTAGGCTGCGCTGAAAGCCGCTTAAAACCAAAAAAAAGGGACATGCGAGGCTTGTCCTGCTCATCCTACTGACAGTCCAGATTGTCGACTTTCAGTTAATCCAAGCTCTTGGGTATGGGTTAATTGCGTTATCACTCCTATTAACTTTAACGTGGCGGTTTTCCTCATGTCTCTAGCCATCGCGCGTGTGCGCCTTTTGTTCGTGTCCACAGTGTCGGCGGCGCTCATCGCCTGCGGCGGCGGCGGTGCCGAATCCCCAGTGGTGGATCCCTTCTACCCGGAGGCCAGTGCCGAGTGGACGCTGGTTTGGAGTGATGAATTCGATGGCGATGCGCTAGATACGGGTAACTGGGATATCCAGACGGGAGATGGCAGTGAGTACGGCCTTGCCCGCTGGGGTAATGATGAGCTGCAGTGGTACACCGAAGATAACCTTGTTGTAGGCGACGGCATATTGAGAGTAGAGGCTCGCGCTGAACAAGTTGTCGCTGGTTTTCCGTACACCTCTGGTCGAATTCGAACCCTCGGCAAGCTCGATTTCCAATACGGTCGGGTCGAGGCCCGTATCAAGTCAGCCACGGGCAAGGGCTTGTGGTCGGCCTTCTGGATGCTGCCCAGCGATGATCGCTTTGGCGGGTGGGCATCCGGCGGCGAGATCGACATTATGGAGGTGGTGAACGCGGGTACCACGGAGGAGAACTACTACGCATCCCTGCATCATGGTTTCGCGTGGCCCCTTAACCAGACCACCACGGAAAGCATCGGCGTTGATAACCCCGGCGAAGATTTCCACATCTACGCTATCGAATGGACTGAAGATTACGTCCGCTGGTTTGTCGATGATCGGAACTTTATGACGGTGGATGCCGAGCACTGGTACTCCTATTACTACGGTGGTACCAACGTCGGCTATGAGCGCGGCGCCGGTGCAGCCCCGTTCAATCGAGATTTTCATTTGTTACTTAACCTGGCGGTAGGTGGCAACTTGCCGGGTAACGTCGGCCCCGGCGCTATCCCCTCGGCGATGGAGGTGGACTACATTCGCGTCTACGAGTGTGCCTATAACGAGGCCAGCGGTTCTGGCTGTAATAGCGAGGCAGACCGCACGGTAGAGTCGCCCGGCGCACAAGCGCCCTACGAAATCGCGTTCCCGCTCTACACCAACGGCGCCGATGCTCTGTCCTGGGTGGTCGGTGCCGATACGGTCACCCGCGAGCTCGTAGTCTCTTCGCCTTGGGACAACGACGGATCGCTGACTTTTGCCGAAATAGAAACCGAAACGGATCGAGGCGCCGTGATTGAGGTGGTCACCTCCAATGCTGGCAATATCGCTATTTCGGCGGTGGATGAGGAGCCGACAGCGCTATTTGGTTTTGGCAATAACCCGTTGTATTACCAAATTCATGCCGGTGAACTGAAGTTTGATATGTACATCGATTCGGCGGGCACCGACCTCGACAGCACTATCCAGGTGAAGATGGATAGCGGGTATCCGGCCCTTGGTTTTAAGGAGCTTCAGGTGAGTGATATGCCGCTGGATCAGTGGTTCACCATGAGCGTGCAGGTAAACGACCTGCTCGCGAATTCGGGACAACGTCGCCTCGACACCAGCCGCGTTATGAATTTGTTTGTTTTAGAGCCCAGCTCAAGCGCCCACGTCATGATCGACAATGTGGAGCTGGCTTGCGGCCACCCCAGCCGCCGAGGCTGTGGCATTCGTCCACCCGGCGGATCCGTGGACGGCTCGTTGGTGCCTGTTTTCACCACCGACGGTAACGTCGGCCCACTTTGGGATCGCGGCATTTGCGGCTATGACACGCTGGTCAACGGTGATTACTGCGGCGACGGTAATACGACTAACTTGATTACCTGGACCGTGACCGATTCGGGAGACCCCGAAATTGGCGCCGCACTCAACGTCAATTTTGCCAACAGCGGCGCTGACGGCGTGCTCTTCATCGGGTCCGCGGGCGGGGTCGACCTCAGCGATTTTGTCCGAGGTGGCAAGCTTCTGTTCGACATGCGGTTACCAGAATCCACCGTCGCATCAGGGATGGTCTACAAGGTCGATTGCTTTTATCCCTGCGGCACCGGCGATCAGCAGATTGATCTGTCCGACTACGAGGCCAACACCTGGCAGACCTTTGAGGTGCCCGTAGCCCAGTTAGTGGGCTCGGGACTCGACGTCACGTCGGTTAATGCCGGCATCGTCCTGTTTCCCACTTGGGGCAACCAGCAGGGGCTGTCCTTTGAGGTTGCCAATGTGCGCTACGAAGGCGAGGGCGAGGGTGAGCCCGAGGTGCCCGCCGCGGCAGTATTCACTGACGGTGTTGTGGGCGAACGATGGGAGGCCGGCATCGGCGCCTTTGATGAGGCCTTGGAATACGGTGAGTGTCTCGATGACGGCGGTGCTAGTTGCCCAAGCATTGATTGGGAAATTGTGGAAGACGATGACCGCGGTCCGGTACTAGAAGTGAGTCATGGAGCCCAATTTGCCGGCCTGTTTTTTAAGACTGAGTTTGGTGCTGACATGAGCGATTAC